>Ga0268276_1002307_pt1 | contig 16535 bp, 12 predicted proteins | sample saktaG_4_FD_190145 | JGI IMG/M metagenome (GOLD analysis project Ga0268276, IMG submission 190145) | Saline water microbial communities from Sakinaw Lake, British Columbia, Canada - sak_2010_1_5_45m | ecosystem: Environmental > Aquatic > Non-marine Saline and Alkaline > Saline ...
CGTTCCACTCCCTCAGAATGACAAGCGGTATATTATGCTTAACAAAAAACAACTCATTGAAATTGGCTTTGCAGATAAAGAAGCTATGGTTTATTTAGCTTTGCTAGAAATGGGGCCTTCAACGGTTTCAGAAATTGGCCGACAAGCCAAAATCAACAGAACAACTGGATATGACATTGTAGAAATGCTTTGCTCTAAAGGATTAGCTAATGCTTTGGGAGAAGGTTCTATTAAAAAATATGTGGCTGAAAACCCTGAAAAAATAATTGCTTTATCACAAGCTCAATTTGAAGAAGCAAAAAACCAGTTTGAAGCTAGTAAAAAATTATTGCCTGAATTAAAATCAATCTTTCAAAAATCAGAAAAACCAAGGGTAAAGTTTTACGAAGGCATTGAAGGGTTAAAAGAAGTATATGAAGAAACATTAACAGCCAAAGAACCGCTTTTGGGATACAGTTCAGCTGAACCATTTTTTGAAACAATGCAAGAATTTGGCAGAGATTACTTAAAAAGAAGGGTGGCTAAAGGAATTCATGTCCGATTTATCGCACCCGACACTCCCCAAACCAAAGAAAAAGCAAAAAACGACAAAGCAGAATTAAGGGAAAGCCGGCTTGTGCCAAAAGAAAAATTAAATATAGAAATTGAGGTCAATGTATTTGACAATAAAATTATAATGGCTTCGTTTAAAGAGGGGCTGGGCATTATTATTGAAAGTGAAAAAATCGCTAATGCTCAAAAGCAAATCTTTGAGTTGGCATGGGAAGCAGCTGAGAAATACCAAAAGCGTAAAACATAGGTCATAAAACATATAATGTTTTAAAAAACTTGACAATAGCAAGCCCCTTGCTATAATGTAGTTGATTATCGGTCGGCGACACATATCTAAAAGGTATCGAAAACGATCTCGGTTTTTCCGAGGTTGTTTTCTTTTAGAAGATTGCTAAAATAAAATTGCGGAGGTATGGGAGGTTGAAGCTTGCTGGTGCAAGCCGTTGACCGATAATCAAACGATACCTCTTACCAGGTATGTGGTTCAATTCCACCTGCCTCCGTATCAAAAAACCCGCATAAGCGGGTTTTTTGTTTCTCCTAATTCTTTATTCCTGATTCCTAATTCCTGATTCCTATCTCTTAAACCCAGTGCCAGCTGGGATTAAGCGACCGATAATAACATTTTCTTTTAGGCCAGTTAGCTTGTCTTCTTTACCTTCCAAAGCCGCTTTGATTAACACACGAGATGTTTCTTGAAAAGAAGCTGAAGACAAAAAGCTATCTGAAGTTAAAGCCACCCTTGAAATTCCTAAAATAGCTGGTTTAGCTTTACCTGTGGCTTTGCCAGCTTTCTTTAATAATTCGTTTGTTTCTTCAAATTCAGCTCTAGTTACAATTTGACCTGGCACCCATGGACCATCTCCCGAATCTGACACTCTAATTCTAGAAAACATTTGCTTAATCATTATTTCAATGTGTTTGTCGTGAATGTTAATGCCTTCTGCGGCGTAAATCTTTTGAATTTCTTGTAAAATATATTTTTGAGTTTCAGCCACTCCCATTATTTTAAATATCTTTTTCAAATCCAAGCTCCCACCACATAAAGCCCGCCCTGCTTTTATTTCATCTCCTTTTTTAACATAAACTTCAGTTTCAGCTGGAACCATATACTCAATAATTTCTTCTTTTACCTCTTTAGCTATTTTGGCTTTTTTGGTTTTTGCTTCAACCTTAACAGCTACTTTAATTCTGCCTTTTTCTAAATCAACTTCTTTAACCACACCATCGGATATTGCCATGGTGGCCTCTCCCTTGGGGGAGCGCATTTCAAAAATTTCTTCAATTCTAGGTAAGCCTCTAGTAATATCACCCACACTAGATACACCTCCTGTATGAAAAGTTCTCATTGTTAGCTGGGTTCCTGGCTCTCCAATTGACTGGGCTGCGACCACCCCAACAGCAGTTCCCTCTTCAACTAATTTGTTTCTACCCATATCAAAACCATAACATTTTCGGCAAACCCTTCTTAAATCACAACAAGTCAATGGCGTTCTGGCGGTTAAATTTTTAACACCAGCATCATCTATTCTCCGAGCTTGGTCCCAAGAAATAATTTCCCCAGCTTTAACAATGGTTTCTTTAGTGTTTGGGTCTTTAACATCTTTTAAAACAACTCTCCCAACAAACATAAACTTAAAGTCTTGCCCTGTTTCATCAGCCCTTTCTCTTAAAATTTCAGCCCCTACTTTATCGCCACAATCATTACCAGAAATAATAATATCATGAGCCACATCAACTAATCTTCTGGTTAAATAACCAGAAGCTGATGTTCGCAAGGCTGTATCTGATGTTCCTTTCCTAGCTCCATGAGTAGAAATAAAATACTCTAAAACATCAAAACCCTCTTTAAAAGAATTTTTAACAGGTAATTCAATAATTCTCCCGGTTGGTGAGGTTACCAAGCCTTTCATACCTGCCATTTGCACGGGTTGGGCCCAAGAACCTCTAGCCCCAGAATCAATCATTGAATAAACTGGACCATCTTTGGGTAAATTTAAAGGCACTAATTTTTCAATTTTTTGTTTTACTGTTTGCCAAATTTCAATAAGTTTTGCGCTTCTTTCTTTAGCTGACAAAAAGCCTTTTTCATAATGAGACTCAATTTTATCTACCTCTTTTTCAGCTTCAGCTATCAAAGCTGGCTTTTCTTTTGGCACAATAACATCGTCCATACCCCAACTAATTCCTGATAAAGTAGAATATTCAAAGCCCAAGTCTTTGATTCTATCTAAAGTTTGTTGGGCCTGCTCTAAAGTATGCGTTTCGATAATTTTACTGACAATTTTAGAAATTTTCTTTGAATTTACTTGGTCATTAACAAAAGGAAAATCATCTGGCAAGGATTGGTTAAACAAAATCCTCCCAACTGAAGTTTCCACCATCTCGGGCTTTATATTTTTTTCATTGGCCTTGGTTTTATCAACCAATAAAACTTTAATTTTCTCTCTTAGGGGTAATTCATCTAATTGATTGACTAAAATTGCTTCCTGCTCGCTACCAAAAACTTTTAAGTTTTCTTTTTGCTCATCTTCTTTAATGCCTGTCATATAATAACAGCCCAAAACCATATCTTTGGTAGGTGTAACAATTGGTAAACCATCAGCTGGCTTTAAAAGATTTACTGATGAAAGCATTAGCTCTCTAGCTTCTTTTTGAGCGTCGTCGGACAATGGCAAATAAACTGCCATTTGGTCACCGTCAAAGTCAGCATTGTAAGCTGAACAAACCATTGGATGCAATTTAATAGCCTCCCCTTCAATAAGTCGGGGCTCAAAAGCTTGGATACCAAGTCTGTGTAAAGTGGGGGCTCTGTTTAACATAACTAATTTATGTTCAACCACCTCTTCTAAAGAAGCCCATACCTCATCAATACCTTCATCAATTAACCGAGTAGCTCCTCTAATGTTATAAGCTAGCTCTCTGTCTAAAAGTTTTTTAACAACAAAAGGCCTAAATAACTCCAAGGCCATAATTTTTGGTAAACCACATTCAAAAAGTTTTAATTCAGGACCTGGCACAATAACTGACCTTCCAGAGTAATCAACTCTTTTTCCTAAAAGGTTTCTTCTAAACCTACCTTGTTTTCCACTTAAAATATCAGCTAATGATTTTAAAACCCGCTTGCCACCCGTTGTAGCTGTTGTAACAACTTGGCCTTTTCGCATTCCATTATCCAACAAAGCATCCACTGATTCTTGCAACATTCTTTTTTCGTTTCTAACAATTACATCAGGAGCTGCTATCTCTAATAAATATTTTAATCGGTTGTTTCTATTAATAACTCTTCTATACAAATCATTTAAATCAGATGAAGCATAGCGGCCTCCATCAAGTTGAACCATTGGCCTTAAATCTGGTGGCAAAACTGGTAAAGCATCAAGAAACATCCACTCTGGCCTTAGCTTTGAGCGTTCCAAACCTTCAAACATTCTTAAGCGACTTAAAACTTTTTTCTTTTTAATACCAGAAAGTTCTTTAGCTTGAGCTTGCAAAACAATGGCTTCTTTTTTTAAATCAATTTCTTCAAAAATCTTTTTTAAACTTTCACCCCCGGTGCCAGCTTCAAATATTTCCCCAAACTTTAAAGAATACTCTCTGTATTCAGCTTCGGTTAAAACTTTTAAAGGCTCAATAAAACCTAACTCGTCTTTTCTAGATACAAAAATTTTTCGCAAAGCCTCTTCTTGAGCTTTCTTTTCTTTAATTCCAGCTTTGCCTTGTTTAATTTCCGTTAATTTTGCTTTAAATTCTTCATCAATTTCAGCAATAATAGCTTTTTTAGCCTCTAGGTCAACTTTAGTAATAATGTAAGATGCAAAATAAATAACTTTTTCTAGTTTTTGAGCTGGCAAATCCAAAACCATACCAATTCTGGAGGGCACTCCTCTTAAAAACCAAATATGGCTAACCGGAGTAGCTAGTTTTATATGCCCCATTCTTTCTCTCCTTACAGAGCTTTTAATTATCTCCACCCCACATCTATCGCAAACTATTCCTTTAAACCTTATGCCTTTGTATTTTCCACAATAACATTCAAAGTCTTTGGAAGGACCAAATATTTTTTCACAAAAAAGACCGTCCTTTTCAGGCCTTTGAGTTCTGTAGTTAATTGTTTCTGGCTTTTTAATTTCACCAAAAGACCATTTTAAAACATCTTCTGGAGAAGCTAATTTAACACGAATTGATTGGAGGTCTGCTACTTTCATATGTTAGAAATTGTTAATTGAATAGCGAACGATTAGTGAGCTGTGAAATTTACAAGTTCTTACATCCAGTTAAACGCGAACGACCTTAGTGAGCGTTTAATCTGGAATTCCTATCAATTATTCCTTTTTATTGCCTTTTCTGAAATCAATTTCGTCCTCGTCGTCCTCTGCGAAAACGCCTTTAATTTCAACATTTAAACCAAGGGATTTGAGTTCTGAAACTAAAAGGTTAAAGCTAGCTGGAACATTGGGTTTTTTCACAACTTCCCCTTTTAAAATTGTTTCGTAAGTGGCCACCCTTCCTGCCACATCATCAGACTTAATAGTTAACATTTCCTGTAAGGTATGAGCTGCTCCGTAAGATTCCAAAGCCCAAACTTCCATTTCTCCAAACCTTTGGCCTCCAAATTGAGCTTTTCCTCCAAGAGGTTGTTGAGTAATTAAAGAATACGGCCCAATAGAGCGCATATGAACTTTATCTTCAACCATATGGATAAGCTTCATCATATACATATACCCCACGGTTATTTTAGAAGGAAATGGTTGACCTGTTTTTCCATCGTACAAAATAATTTGTCCGGATTCTGGCAAGCCAGCTTCTTTTAGTTCCTCTTTAATATCTTTTTCTGTCGCTCCCAACAAAGATGGAGTAATGGCTAAGTAATTAAGCTCGTGAGCTGCCCAACCCAAGTGAGTCTCTAAAATCTGTCCAATATTCATTCTAGAAACAACTCCTAATGGATTTAAAACAATATCAACTGGTGTTCCATCAGCCATATAAGGCATTTCCTCAACCGGAACAATCCGCCCAACTATTCCTTTGTTTCCATGACGACCAGCCAGCTTGTCTCCCACTTTTACCTTTCTCATTTGAGCTACCTCAACTTTAATTCTTTTTAATACTCCTGGTTCAAGTTTATCGCCCAAATCACGAGAGAAAACTTTTACCTTAATTACCCTACCTCTTTTACCGTGTTCCATTCTTAAAGAAGTGTCTTTTACTTCTTTGGCTTTTTCACCAAAGATAGCTTTTAATAATCTTTCCTCAGCTGTTAAAACTTTTTCTCCTTTTGGTGAAATTTTACCAACCAAAATATCGTTAGGACCAACTTCAGCTCCAACTCTAACAACTCCTTCTTCGTCTAAATCTTTTAATTTTTCTTCAGAAACATTTGGAATGTCACAAGTGGTAAGTTCTGGTCCCAGTTTTGTATCTCTTACATCACAGGTAAAGTCCTCAATATGAATAGAAGTAAAAACATCGTCTCTAACTAAACTTTCTGAAACCACAATAGCGTCTTCATAATTACACCCTCTAAATGGTAAAAAAGCCACAAAAATATTTCTGCCCAAAGCCAATCGGCCTTGATCAATAGCAGCTCCATCAGCTAAAACATCGCCTTTTTTAACATGATCACCCTTTTTAATAATTGGGCGTTGATGAGTAGCTGTGTATTGATTTCTTCTTTGGAAAATTCTTAAGTTAAATGTTAAAACCTCTGACTTGGTTTTTAATTTTATACAACCAGCATCAACATCAATAATAGTTCCATTTTCTGGAGCAATAATAGTTTCTCCAGAATCAATAGCCACATTTCTTTCAGTGCCCGTACCCACTAAAGGAGCTTGGGGTAAAAGTAAAGGAACAGCCTGTCTTTGCATATTAGAGCCCATTAAGGCTCTGTTCGCATCATCATTTTGTAAAAACGGAATTAAAGAAGTAGCTACTGATAATGGTTGTTTAGAAGAAACATCAATATAGTCTACTTCTAATTTATTGATCTTTCGTGGCTCACCCTTTTTCCTAGCCTCTACTTCTTCCTCTAGCATCATTCCTTTGTCGTTGAATTTAACGCCAGCGTGAGTAATGTTACACTTTTCTTCTTGAGTGGCTGTTAAATAAAAAGTATTGTCTGTAATTCTACCATTTTTTACTTTAAAATATGGAGTTTCCAAAAACCCAAAAGTATTTACTCTAGCAAAAGAGGCTAAGTGGTTTATAAGTCCAACATTTTGACCTTCAGGGGTTTGAATGGGACAAATTCGCCCGTAGTGACTTGGCTGAACATCTCTTACTTCAAAGCCAGCTCTTTCTCTTGTTAGCCCACCAGGACCTGTGGCTGTTAAGCGTCTTTTGTGTTCAAGTTCAGCTAAGGGATTCTCACCATCCATAAATTGAGAAAATTGAGAAGCTGAAAAAAACTCTTGAATAACTGCCATCATTGGCTTTGGATTAACAATTTGAGATGGAGTAATGGTGGCAGCGTCTAAAGTGGACATTCTATCTTTAATAATTCTTTCCATTCTCATAAAGCCCACCCTTATTCTACCAGCACATAATTCAGCTAGGTTTCTAATTCTTCTATTACCCAAATGGTCAATTTGGTCAGGTTTGGCTTCTGAATCATTATTTAAACGAATGATTTCCTTTATAACCAACGAAACATCTTGCAATGTTAAAACCCGCTCCTCTTTGCTAATATCTTCTCTTGGTTTTTTCTCTATATTTTCTTCTAATCTTTCCCAAAATTTCCATCTTCCAACTTTACTTAAATCATAGCGTTGGAAATTACAAAACATATTTAAAACTAAATCTTTAGCAGCATCTGGGCTTACTAAATCCCCTGGCCTTATTTTTTTATAAATTTCAACAAAAGCCTCTTCTTGGCTAGTTGTGTTATCTCTGGATAAAGTTTTCTCAATGTATTTAGTTTCACCCTTATCAATACTTGCAAATTCCTTTTCAATTTTTGCTTTTTCCCATAAGCCAAAAGCCTTTAGTAGCGTAGTGGCTGCCACCTTTCTTTGCCTGTTTATTTTCACACCCAAAAACCCCGAAGCATCAGTATCAAATTCAAGCCAAGCACCTCTTGTTGGAATAATTTTAGCTCCAAAGTAATTTTTTCCTCTAAATGGGCGAGCTGTAAAGAAAACCCCAGAAGACCTAATAAGCTGAGGGATAACAACCCTTTCCACACCATTTATAATAAAAATGCCATGTTCGGTCATTAAAGGAAAATCAGCTAAAAATACTTCCTGTTCTTTTATCTCGCCTGTTTTTAAATTTTTTAAAGAAAATCTAACCCTTATTGAAGCGTCAAACGAGTCATCATTTTCTTTAGCTTCATCTCCAGATTTATATTTTGGTTTTTCCAACTTAAAACTTACAAAACCTAGTTCAAATTGCTTACCTGTGTAATCTCTAATGGGAAACATTTCTTCAAACAACTCTTGTAGTTCTTTCTCCCATAATTGATTCCAACTATCTTTTTGCATTTGCAATAAATAAGGTAAATGAAAAGACAGTTTGGATTTAGAAAAGCTTTTTGTTTGCATATTTTAATTAAGCTGGTTATTCAAAAAATTCCAAAAGAAAAACCAGCTAACATTTAAAGAGAGTGCTTAAGATTGAAAAAATAGCGTAAAAAAAAGATTGAAAAAATAAAGAGAAATAAAAACAACAAAACCTTCCTCCAATAAAGGGGAGCTTTTTTTGTATAGTATTTCTTAAGTCTCTAAAAAAAATTGAGGAAACAAATCTATAAAAGTCAAGTCTGTTTTGATTTAGTTTTAATTATAATTATTTTTAAAAAAATGTCAACCTTTTTTCTCCAAGCTCATCAAAATTCCCAAGCCAACATAGAATGCTAAGGTAAAAGAACCAGAATAGCTAACAAAAGGTAGGGGTATTCCAACCACTGGAAAAAGCCCCAAACACATTCCAATGTTTATGGCTGTTTGAGCTAAAAGCAAAAAAGCAAACCCAAAAGCAAACAATCTTGTAAAATTGCTTTGGGCGTGAAAAACAACCGCGATTATTTGCCAAAACAAAGCTAAAAATGAAACAAATAAAACAAAAACTCCTAAAAAGCCAAACTCCTCAGCAATTGAAGAAAAGATAAAGTCGGTTTTTGGTTCAGATAAAAATCCGTACTGAGTTTGAGAACCCTGCCCAATACCCTGCCCCAAAAGGCCACCATTTCCAATGGCAATTTTAGATTGATTAGCTGACCAAGCCACACCCCTAGCATCCATCTCTGGATTCAAAAAAGCAATGATTCTTTGTTTTTGATAACTATGGAGATAAAAGTTCCACCCCAAAGCAAAAACCATACTAAATAAAACAAAAAGTAAAGCTATGTGTTTTGTTTTAATTCCAGAAAATAAAACCATACCAAGCCAAATTACCATCAAGGTTAAAGAAGACCCCAAGTCTGGTTGAAATAAAACTAAACCAATTGGCACAAGAACATACATACCAGAAAAAAATACTGACCTTAACATATGAATTTCCACATGACGACTTGAAAAATATTTGCTCAAAACAATTATCAAAATAATAGCTACAAAAGGTTCTGGGTCAATGGATATTGGCCCTATTTTATACCAACCCTGAATTCCCCTTATATCCCCTCCAAGAAATAAAAGCCCCAACAAAGAGATTAAAGCTAAAATATAAAGAGAAAAAATTAAATAAGAGTTGGCTTTTAAAAACCGTAAGTCAACAAAACCAATAATTAAAGCCACTAATAAAGAAATAGCAATGGCAATCAATTGTTTTTTAAAATTAAAAAAATCCCCCCTACTTAAAGAGGAGCTAAAAATTGACAACAAACCAAAACAGCTCAGTAAAAAGGCTGGAACAATCAACTTCCAATTAATTAAAAAAATAATTCTTTTAAAGCTCATATCTTTATTTCCTCTCCCTCACCCATTGACACTTATTTTAACTGGTGTATAGTGAAATTGACGTTTGGAGGGCTTTGGCCCTGTCACGGCTAATCCAAGCTGTACCCAAGCGCCACTAAAACACACTGTCAAAAACAGTGTTTTTTAGTTTAATCATTTTCTAGATTTCCGCTATGTAAAATTCTTTTACTATTCTGCTTATCAATTCCCCAAAATGGAATAACGCTCCAAAAATGCTTTTCTCCTCCTATAACCTCTTTAATAATTACTTTTACTCTTATATTATCTAAAACTGCGATAAATTCATAATAAATTACATCTTTAAAAATATGCTTCCACTTGCTGTTTGTTTTTTGATCTTCAAAACTTCTTGTCTTCCAAATGCCCTGAACCGTATGGGATTTACTCAAAATTTTCGGCGCTAAATGTAAAAGCTTCAACCGAGAATATTGGTCTTTTTGCAGTCTTGCCTGTCTGTCCGACTTAAACTTTAAATGCCTAAAACCTTTTGAATTAAATGCTATTTTTTCCTTAAAATAAGGACAGTGGACTTCGCCCAACGATTGATATAATTCATCAGTTCGTCTTTCTACTTCTGTAAAATTTTCTTCAGTAAAATCTATCATATTATTTTACTAATTAATCATTCCTAAAAATTTTTCTTCAGTTAAAATTATTATGCCTAGTTTTTTTGCTTTTTCAAGCTTTGAGCCGGAATTTTCCCCTGCCACCACAAAGTCCGTGTTTTTAGAAACAGAATCAACAACATCTCCCCCCATCTCCCTAATTTTCTCTTTAGCAATCTCCCGAGCCATATTTTTTAAAGTCCCTGTTAAAACAAAACTCTTTCCATTCAGTTTTTTATTCCTGATTCCTGATTCCTGATTCCTGATTCTTACCCCTGCTTTATCTAGTTTTTCCAAAAATATTTTATTCTGTTTTTCAGAAAACCAATCAAAAATACTAGTGGCCATAACAGGTCCAATCCCCTCTATCTCTTGCCACTCTTCCAACGAAATTGCTTGATAGTAATTCAAAATTTCCCTGATTCCTGATTCCTGATTCCTGATTCTTAACATCTGTGCGATTAGCGCAGATGTTTCCTCCCCCACACCATCAATACCCAAAGAATAAATAAATCGGCTTAAAAATATCCTTTTTTTAGTCTGAATTGAATTGATTAAATTATCAGCTGACTTTTCAGCAAACCTTTCTAAGTTTAGCAAATCTTGTTTTTTTAAAAAAAATAAATCAGCTGGGTCAGAAATTAAATTACCTTTTAAAAGCTGGTCAATAATAGCTGGACCCAAACCCTCAATATTAAAAGCAGTTCTTGAAACAAAATAATAAAAATATCTTTTTTTTCTGGCTTTACATTTAATATTTGGACACTTTACAACCACATCCCCTATTTTTTTTATTAAAGCAACGCCACAAACCGGGCAACTACTTGGCATTTGAAAAACCTTTTCTTTGCCTGTTCTCATTTCTGTTAAAACTTTAATAATATCTGGAATAACATCCCCAGCCCTTCCCACAACAACTGTATCATTAATTTTAAGCCCTAGCCTTTTTATTTCATCTTCATTGTGCAGGGTGGCCCTTGAAACCATTGTCCCCCCAATTTCAACTGGTTTTAAAATAGCCAAAGGAGTAATAGCACCAGTTCTACCAACCTGAATAATAATATCTTCAACAATGGTTTGGGCTTCTTTTAAAGGAAACTTAAAAGCAATAGCTCCTCTGGGGGACTTGCCAGCCACTCCTAGTTTTTCAAACAAAGAAGTGCTATCTACTTGAACAACTAACCCATCAATTTCAAAAGGTAATTGGTCTCTGTTTTTTAGCCATTTTTCCCTAAATTTTGAAACTTCCTGCAATGTTGAACAAGATTTTGCAAAATTTTCATTATCAATGGCAAAGCCAAGATCTTTTAAAATTTTGTGTTTTTGGGTATGGGTTTTTTGACCTAAATCAGAAACTAAATCCCAAGCATAAAAATCTAACTTTCTTTGAGCTGTTACTTTAGAGTCTAGTTGTCTTATACTACCAGCTGCGATGTTCCGTGGATTAGCGTACGGAAGCAGACCTAATACAGACTGCTTTTTGTTGATTTTTAAAAAATCTTTTTTTGAAATTAAAACTTCACCCCTCACTATAACCTCCTTTGCTTTATTGGAAATAGTTAAAGGGATTGTTTCAATTGTTTTTAAATTTTGAGTAACATCCTCACCAATCAAGCTATTACCTCTGGTTGAGCCTAAAACAAAAATTCCATCTTGATAAACCAACTCAACCGCTAAGCCATCAAACTTTAATTCAGCAAAATAACTTAAACTTTTTATTTCTTGAGTATTTAAAAGTCGCTTTAACCTTTCTTCCCATAAAATCATATCCTCACCAGAAAAACCATCTTGTAAAGAAAGCATTGGATTTTCTCTTTCTACTTTTTTAAATTTACTTAAGGGCGCCCCCCCTACTCTTTGAGTTGGAGAATCAGGAGTTATTAAATCAGAAAAAGCTTGCTCTAAATCAAAAAGCTCTTTTTTAAAAGAGTCCAAAGCACTTTCTGAAATTTCCTGCTTATCCAAAACATGGACTAAGTGTCGATGGTGATTAATAAGCTTTTTGAGCTTCTCTATCCTTATTTTTGCTTCTTGTTTGCCAATTTTTACGAAATTTTTTGTCATAAAAAATTGAGTTAGAAAATTGAGCACCCTGTGAAGTAAAATTTGAGTACAAATTTTAATTTTAAATTTTTTACTAAAAATTTAAAATTACTTCACGGGGTTAAATATCCGTAAATTCAAACTTCGCTCTACGAGCTCGTTTTCATTAACGGCTATTTAATACCTTGCCTCTATAACTCTCCTTACATTTCTAAATACTCCTTTTGATTGAATAGTGGCTGATGTTGGAAGATAAACAACACTAACAGTATAGCTTGCTCCATTAGATAAATTAGTTTGACTGATATTATTAAAATTATCAATTTTTCTTATATTGTAAAGAGCATTTTCAACACCACTGTCAGCTGCCCCAAACGCTTTAACAGAATCTCCTGACTGCCACGAAACCCTTATTTGGCTTAAAGAAATATTCGTTAAAGCTAAAACAACTGTTATAAAAACAGTAAGAATCATAATAACTATATACAAGGCTATGCCTTCTTGGCTTTTCTTTTTGTTCATAAAATTAATAAAAAACATCTAGCATTCTTTGAGAAATAGTGGTTTGAATTAAAAACGGAGAAACAGCATTATTTGTAGATTTGGCTTTTAAAGAAAAGGAAACTTTACTCTGTAAGGTATCTGCTTGGCTTTCCCCCAATAAAACAAAAGTAACGCTTTCCACTATTACATTACTTGGGGTTAAGCTTTGAGCTATGCCTTGTTTGCGAACCTTTAAAGCTCCGTTTTCTAAAAAAATTTCTTGGCATTGGTTTCTACTATTTAAAAACTTAATATTTGAGCTTCCTGTTAAAAAAAAGTTTTTCTTTGCCCCAATACAACTCCCTGTGATATCTTTTTGAGCCATTCTTAAAGCTTTTGAGGTGTATTCAATAGAGTAAGAAAGGGTATTTAGAACATAGGCTCTATCTAAAAGATTTTTTTGAGTTTTAATTAAAGAGGAAAACAAACTTATAGCTCCAGTTGTTACAATAGAAAAAATACTAAGAGCTACTAATATCTCAATTAAAGTTACCCCTTTTAATTTTTTATTTTTATCGCCAATCATAAAGATTTCCTTCAACTAAAAAAGGTGAGCCTTTTCCGCTCCAAGACACTTCAACTTTTACATTTAATAAAACACCAACTTTTTGAACCTTTATTGTTCTTGTAAATTTACTATCCTTACCAGAGTCATAGTTATAAAAATTGTTACTATCAATTTTCAAAAACCTACTTCCACTAGCAACTAAAACTATGTCGTTATAATCTATCTCGCACCCCAAAGAGCAACTCATTAGCCCATTGTCCCAAGCATTGCCCGAAAGCCAATTTGTGTCTCTTAAATTCCTTACTAATTCCATTCCTTCGTTGGCAAGTTGTGAAGCCAAAAAAATATCAGAATTCATTGCCTGATTTTTAATCATAACGGGTAAAACCCCAAAAGAACCCACCACCCCAACAAAAAGAACGGTAATGGCCACAAAAACCTCAACAAGAGTGAACCCTTTATTATTATTGAATTTCAATCTTACCAGCATGATTTAGTTTAATTGTTTTAATTTTACTAATGTCATTTTTTAAGCAAAAAACAATACTTTCTTCACCAATCGCCCATTCAGTATCATTAAAATAAACTATTGGGTCTGGAGGAGCAAAAACAATATCAAAGCTACTTCCCGATACAGAGCAAATTTTAATCTTTTTTCCAAGGCTTACGCTTGATAAAACCAAGTCTGTGCCAGTTATTTTATGATTACTTGACCCACAATTATTAGCACAATCAACAAAAGGAGTAAAAAAATCATCTCCTTGTCCAAGATGTACTCCAAAACCACAAACTTGGTCAGAAACATTTGGACAAACAGCAGTCTCGCTCGCTAAAGCTTTTTCTTGGTATTCTCTAAGGTTTTGAGTAAACGCAAAAGCTGACATATTTAAAATCATTTTTTCTTCTTCTGTACTTTTTCCAACCATAACAGCAGAAGAAATTATTAGCATAACAGCAATTGAAACCATTAACTCAATTAAAGTAAAACCTTTTTTATAATTTTTAATTAATTTTTCATTTTTCATTTTAAATTTTTAGTTTCAGCAGATACCAGTTGATAATTCTTTCTCCCCAAAACAAAGCTAAAAAAGTTCCTGTGATAAGAAAAGGACCAAAAGGAACTTCGCTTTTCATTCCCTTTTTTTTCAAAGCAATTAAAATTAAACCGATAACAGAGCCCAAAATAAAAGCCAAAAACAAAGCTACTAAGATGTTGGGCCATCCTAAAAAAAGTCCCATTAAAAAAGCGAGCTTAACATCCCCAAAGCCCATCCACTTACCACCAGATACCAACCAAATTAGAAAAAAGAAACCCGATGCAACCACAGCAGCCAAAACAAAATTCACCAAAATACCATAATTTCCAAATACTTGGTAAAAAAATATAATGCCAATGGCTGAAAAAACAAATTTATCAGGAATTATAAAATGTTTTAAATCATAAACAAAAATCATCTCCAGTAAACAAGCAATCACTAATAAGCAAAGTAACTTTGAAAATTGGAAAATTGGAAATTCATTGAAAATTGAAAATTGAAAATTGAAAATTAATACAAAAAGTGTTCCTGTTGCTATCTCCGCTATTAAGTACTGAACAGCTATCCTTTTTTTACAATACCTACACTTACCCCCAAGTATTGCAAAACTTACAATTGGAACCAAGTCGTACCAAGCTAAGTTGTGCTTACATTTTGGACAAAAAGACCCTTCTTTTACAAAACCTTTTTTATGTTCTGTTCTGTATAAAACGCAGTTTAAAAAACTGCCAATTACACAACCAAATATAAAAACTATAATATATGCTAATACCATTATATTATTCTAACAAAAAAAAGATGGCATTTCTACTGCTTTAAAAAATAAAAAAACTACCCACCACACTAAAAAGCAGAGCGAGTAGTAAAGTAGTAATAAAATACAAAAAATTATCCACTAACCGCCGGACAAATAGCGTTTGTTGCTGTGCAATAAGAAGCTCCGCTTGGGTCAAGCACTGTTTTTCCAGCCTTACCAGATGAATCAGCGCAATACCACCCTCCGCTCTGCAAAGGAGCATACATACAAGCAGCTGAATTGTTAGCTTTCTTAAACACAGTTAAATTAACCTTGGGGTTTGTGTTAGCATAAACTTCAGCGTTAATTGGACCCATATCCTCAGCTGGAAGCAAATTAGTAAAACCAGCGTAATTGCCATCATATCCATAAACATAAGCCATTACTGTTCTTGCTTGGGAAATAGCTGAGATAATTCTTGAATCCTTGGCTTTCTTAGTTGCTGAAGGAAAACTTACCAAAACAATGGAAGCTAAAATACCAATAATGGCAATAACCACCAGCAACTCAATTAAAGTAAAACCTCTTTTATTAAACATTTGACTTAACAAAGTCATGCTTAACATAACCTTGTTTTTAATTCTACGACCTTTTATTAATTAATACTATATTGATTTTATTATAACCCTTTAAGGCTTTTTGTAAAATACTTTGAATTACGAAATGCCCCGTGGTGTCATTCTGAGAAAGTGGAGCGACCGAAGAATCCTTAACAAATCAATGACCGAGACCCTTCGCTAATCACTCAGGGTGACAAAAAGTTAAAAAACTACCCGCTTCCCCAAAACCGGGGAAACGGACAGTAAGTTATACTATCAAAATTAATCACCAGTAATAGCTGGACAAGGCGCTGCTGTTTGTGTCCCAGCAACACAAGCTGTGGCTGTTTTACCAGCTGTTCCAGCAGAGCTAGCACAATAAAAACCTCCTGAAGTAAGAGGGGCTGACATACAAGCCTCTTTATTATCAGTTGATCTAGTAATAGTTAAAGCAACCCCACTCTTAACTAAAACTTCAGCACATAAAGGAATCATATCGGTTTGAGTACAAGAAAAGCTAGCAGCAGCCAAGGTGTCTACATCTGCTTTTACAAAAGTCATGACAGTTCTGGCTTGGGAAATAGCTGAGATAATTCTTGAATCATTGGCTTTCTTAGTTGCTGAAGGAAAACTTACCAAAACAATGGAAGCTAAAATACCAATAATGGCAATAACCACCAGCAACTCAATTAAGGTAAAACCTCTTTTATTAAACATTTTCATTTGACTTAACAAAGTCATGCTGGGCATAACCTTGTTTTTTTAATTTTTACGACCTTTTATTAATTAATCTTATATTGATTTTATTATAACCCTTTAAGGCTTTTTGTAAAATCCTACTCTGTGAATAACTTCTTTTTTTAACCTTCCATTCCACCCATACCAATTTTGAAAAGCGGAATAAAAATTGAAACAGCAAAAATAGCAATAGCCACCCCAATAACCATAATCATTACTGGCTCTATAATTGTAGTTAAATTATCAGCGGTTCGTT
>Ga0268276_1002308_pt1 | contig 16535 bp, 15 predicted proteins | sample saktaG_4_FD_190145 | JGI IMG/M metagenome (GOLD analysis project Ga0268276, IMG submission 190145) | Saline water microbial communities from Sakinaw Lake, British Columbia, Canada - sak_2010_1_5_45m | ecosystem: Environmental > Aquatic > Non-marine Saline and Alkaline > Saline ...
ATTTGGTTAGCGGAGCTCATGCAATTTTTCAATGCGTGTATCATATAGAGTGGTGTCCTAAATATAGATTTAACGTTTTCAAAAAAGAAGGTAGTAAATGTGATATGGAAAACATTTTACAAAAAATCGCGTCGGAACATAAAATGCAAATTGAAGAATTAGCAGTAATGCCAGACCATGTACACATGGTCGTACATGTAAATCCAAATATTAGTTTATCAAAAGCAACACAATTACTCAAAGGCAGATCATCATATGAGTATTTCAAAATACATCCAAATCTAAGAAACAGATATACAAACGGACATATGTGGAGTAGAGGAAAATTTTATCGAAGCATTGGTTCAGTAGATTTAGAAACAACCAAACAATACGTACACAATCAATTTGATATTCATCAAACAACATTAAGCGCGTTCTAAACGCGCTAACAATAAGAAGCCACACCCTTTAGGGTGTGGTAATTCACTTAGTTTTGATATGAAATTTCAATACATTTTAGTTATACTTCTTATATGTTTGTTTCTTTTCGGTTGTACTGAATTAAATTTTGGTACGAAAAATTGTGGAGCTGATTACTCTTGTTTTACAGAGTCTTTTAACAAATGTGAATCAGCAACAATACATTATGAAAACACTTTACTTAATTCAATAATAACATACTCAATAGTTGGATTAGATAATAATTATTGTACTTTCAATACAGTTTGGAAAAGCTCTAAAACTAATAATACTACTTTTGAAACAACTTGTAAAATAGAAAATTATTCTACATTAACCAAACAAGAAGTAATTAACTTACCTATGTCAAAGTCAATTATTTGCGAATGATGTTTCTTTTGTTTTAGTTAAATAAAGTCTGAATCAAAGTCAAAAAATAAGTCTGAAAAGTCGGAATGTTTTGTTCGACTTTTGAGTCAAGTCGAACAAGAGTCTAAAATTTTAGTTTGTCTTAGGACACACTGTGTAGGTTAGAATTACTTTTTCTCCGCTTCTTCTTTGTTGTAGTTTATTTTTGTTTTATTTCGAGTTGTTGGTTTATTTCTATTTTTTTAAAGTTGTGCGAGTAAACATAGGCGTGTTTGTTTTCATTAAATCGTCTTTTGATGAGTCCTGTTTTTAGGAGTTTTTGAAGTGATTTGTAAGCTGATTCTCTGCGTTTAAGGCTTGGTAAAGCTTTGAATACTTGTGTTAATGTTAATGGATTTTCCAAAAGAAGTTGAAGGATTTTGACTTTTGTTTCATCTCCTAGTGTGAGCGCAAGTTCTTTTTTTGAAATCATATTAGAAAAAGCTTATTGCCCAATAAAATCAAGGTATTTCCTGCTTGGGCAATAGTATATATACGGGTTTAGACTTGTCTCAATGGAAATTTGAGAGTGTAATATTATATGGATAATTATTGTGCAAATTGCGGGACAAAACTGCCTGATAAAGATATTTTTTGCCCAAATTGCGGGAAAAAAATAGGTGAGGGGTCACAATTAGCAAGCAATGATAATTCTACTCAAAAAAAAGAGAACCATATTTTTTCGAGATACTTTTGGATTGGAGTCTTTGTAGTTTCTTCTGTAATTATTTGGGCTATTACAAGCATTATGAGTTTTTTTACAAGTTCGTGTATTTCTGCTGCAAACATATGTGCATCATTTTCTGGAGTAAGTTATGGAGTACCTTGGGTTATAGTGAACTTGGCAATGTTTATAATGGGAGTTGCGTTTTTTTATAAATTTATCCTAAAAAATAATCCATCAAAGAAAGAACTTGTCGGAATTTCAATAATTTTATCAATAATTTGGTTAATAATTTCCTTACCAACTGCTTTTGGCAATGCGGGTGTATTACATGACTTATTTTCTATGGGATTTGATTTGGGCACTAACGCAATTTTAACACTTATAATGCTTTTTATTTCTTTTATAATTGGTTTTGTTGAAATTTTGTTTTTTTTTGGAATAGCAATTCTATTAAAGAAAATCAATGTGGTTGTCCACAAGATTGGAGCATAAGTAATTTAACAATTCCTGGGTGTGTGAATGAATAAAAATGAAATTAATTATTTTGTTCTTAGCATCTATTTTATTTTTTTGTTGAGTTTAGTTTATTCTTCTGGTGAGGGTTTTACTGTAACTTCAGTTTCAACTTCTGATGTTATAACTAATTCAACAAATTTGTCGAGTACTTATTGGATAATTAATACTCAGTTTACTGGTGGCGGACAAGCTATTACAGGAACTATAACTCCTGAGCTTGCAAAAAGTCTTAATACATCTAATCTTGAGCCAAGAAAAGCAATTATTATTACTGCTCAATCGATTGATGAGAGTGCTACTTATGATATAATTAATGAAGGTGTGTCAATTTACAAATATGATTTGCAAATAACTCAAGGTGAAGTAAGTTGTCCTTTAGGTGTTTGTTATGTCGCCTCTGATGCCCCTGCCTGTTCAGCAAATACTAATTGGGAAATTCAATCAGGAAAATCATTTTGGGGAAAAATCAAGTATAGGTTTTGTATTACAAAAAAACAAGTTGGTATTAAAGGAGCATATAGTAATCCGACAATAAATTTTAATGGTAAAATTAGTCTATCAAATGGTGATTCGGTAATTGAAAAGACAATTTGTTCTGGTGCTGTTCAAGGTTGTGATGGTAGTTCCGTTAATTTTGATGACATTGCGATTGCTACTTGGACAGGTTCTTTAGTTACTGGTGATTCTGCTCCAAATCAAGATAACTTTGTTGCGATTTTAAATAGTTTACAGGGAGGCAAATGGCAAATCGCGAGGAAATCTATTTTTGATAGTTATAATCCACTTCCAATGACTGCTGATGCTTTATTGACTCAATATGTTAACTCAAATGCTTTTCAAAGTTATGAGGACCAGACCTCTGGATACAATTTGATTACTCAAGCAATAAGTCCAACCAATAGTGCTGCTGACAAGTTACTTTCTGAAAATGCTTCATTTTCATCAACTCCATTTCAACAAGACTCGCAAAACACAGGAAAAGTTGTTGTTTCTTTGAGTAGAAAACTTACTTCACCTAACGTAGTGTTTAGAATAAGAGCTGATTGGATTGGAGTAGTAATACCTATTGGAATTCCACAAATAATTGGTGTTTCTTCAAATAAAATAGCAAGCGGTGAATCGGGAAAAGTTGTTGTAAATATTCAAAACATTGGGGAAGTTCAAGGAACTTTTGCTGCTCAATTAGTGAATTGCGAACCTTTTATCCAATTAAACACAACACAAAGTTCAATGAAAACAATACAACCTTCTGCAGTAGACAATATTACACTTGATGTAAGTGGTGGAAATTTGTCAACTGATTTAAGTCAGTCTTGTCAAGTAAAGGTGTATGAAGTGAATGACCCTTCTGTTGAATCTTTCTATTCAGTGAATCTTCAATTAGAAAAAGCTAAGGTCTGTGTTCCAGGGCAAATAATTAGCAACGGGAGTCTAATCCAACAATGCAGCGCTGATGGCACAGCATACCAAACAATACAACAATGTGAAAATGGAACTATCCCTGATGGACAAGGGGGGTTCTCTTGTGCCATCACGTTAGACCAACAAAGCACTATGAGATGTAATTCTGATTCTGATTGTGAAAATACAAAGTACTGTAATCAAGAAATAAAAGTATGTGCGCAAAGAATCCAGCCAATTGTTGTCAAATGTAATTTTGATTCTGATTGCGAAAACACAAAGTACTGCAACCAAAAAGTAAAAGTGTGTGTGCAAAGAAGTGGATGTATTAATCTTGTTAATAAAGGCGAATCATCAAGCAAGGCAGATATTGTATTTGTGGGAGACGGATTCCTGAGTATAGATGAATTAAAATCAGTTGTCATAAATATTTATGATTATGACGGAACAAAAAATGGAATGATGTCTGTTGAACCATTTAAATCGAACAGAGACAAATTCAACATTTGGATAATAGATGGTGGCAATTTGGGTACTCAGTCTGTTAATGAAAGAATTGGGGCTGCTCCTGACATGAAACAAGCAATGCAAATTGCCGCCCAATGTACAGCTGCTGATTATCAAATAGTAATTTCAAAAAAACAGTTTAGGTCATTTGCGTTATTTTCTGGAAGTGCGTATCTTTCATTTGCTTCGGAATCTCTTTTCGGGCGTTTGTTTCTTCACGAATTTGGGCATGCATTTGGGCAACTCAGAGATGAATATGTTGAGACAGGTTATGGGCGCCCAGGTGTTGATGTCTTGCCAAATTGTGCAGGAAGTATTTCAAGAGCTTCGGAATGGTGGGGAAATATTGCAGGGACTGGAACTTTTGATGGTTGCGAGTATTCTTTGGGAAATTATCGTTCGACATTTAATTCAATAATGCGAGCCCAATGGCTCTTGAAAGATGATTATGGCGCGGTAAACAGTGTTGCATTATTGAAAATATTAAATAAATACAGGTGATGTAAATGAAAATAATTGGTTTAGTGTTAGCAGTAATATTGATTTTATCCTTGTGCTCCGCGCAAGAAACAAACTTGGTTTACTCCATCACACTTTCAAATGCAAATGGTACCATAAGCGAAACAGGGCTAACTCTCATTGATGGCACAGCTCCCGATAGGCTTGCTCAACCAGATGGCGGTTATGAACTCCAAGTAATTTCTATTAGCAATGAAACATTATACTCGTTTAGATTTATTTTGGATAGCACTGTACAGGTGTCAGCACCACGAGATATGTTTGACGAGAATGGAAATCAAATAAAGTTTCCAGTGACAACCCCAAACAATATCGCAAGTAGCTCTATTACTTTGGTAGTCCCTTATTTTAAAAACGCTAAATTCATCAACATTTACAACCCTGCTGGCGAAAGTGTGTTATCAATTGACGTATCTAGTTATTCAAAACAAGGTGCAAACAATCCTTTGTCCGATGTAGGCGTTTGGATTGGGATTATAATTTTCTTTATTCTTGCGGCGTTAATCCTATTTGTGTTGTTTATTATGAATAAAAGGCGTAAACAATGATTTTCAAATCTGTTGTTAGAAAAGTCGAAATAGTAAAGTCGAACACTGCTAGACCCTTGTCGTGGTTCTGGTTAATTGTTTTAGTAACAAAAAAGAAATGAATAGGGGGCTTGGTTTCTTAATCTATTTATTTTTAAACAAGCCCGCTTTTGATTAAATGCCTTGTATTCTTTTCCTCTCCAGTTCTTTTATAGCGTCCATTCTTGTTTGGGAGGGAGGAAAACTTGACACTGTTTGTCTGAGTTGATAGTTAATAGGACTTGCTGGTCTTGGTTGCTGTGGTTGAATTTGTTGCACTGGTCGCGGTTGTGCTTGGACTTGTTGCATAGGTCTTTGCACTGGTGCTTGGCTTAACTCTATTTTCACAGGCGGTGCATCCCTTACAGCATTCACGCCTTGCATTATTTCTTTAGTTACCGCGTCGAGAGTTTTCTGCATTACCAAAGTTTGTTTAGCACTTCTGTCAGGAAAGCAGGCGAGTATGTCGCCTTTATTCCACTTCAATAACCGCATATATTCCTTTGGTAAATAAACAAATAATCCTTGCTTTGTCTTTTGTATTTTTGGCATAAAAATCACCTTAAAATACATATGTTACTTTTATAGTATAATAATGAAATTGGTGTTAATTGTGGAAAAAAAGAAATTATTAACAATATTGGGTGAAGCTCTTGTTATTTCTACTGTTTTAAATTTTATGTCCCACACACCAGTAAGTTCTATTGAAGAATGGATAGTTGGAATGATAGGAATTACTATTGTAATATTTTTGTTATTGTTTCTTTGGAATTATTTTAAAGAACTTAAGTCAGGTACTATAAAAAAAATAAAGTCTGACGGCAAAAAATCAGAAAAAAGACTAATGAAAGAAATTGAAAGTGAAATTAAAGAAGAAGATAAGAAAAAGGGTTTAAAATAACAAAATTGGTGTTAATTATGGAAAAAGCATTAAAACGAACTTACTTAGGTTGTGTAATTGGCGGATTTATTCTTGCTTTAGCTACTTCATTAAGTGCATTAACTGAAGGTGCAATAGTAAAATTTTTGATTTCTTGGTTAATTTATTCTTTATTGTGCATTGGAATTTATTATGTTTTTGAGTTTATTTACGATTTATTTTTCAAGCCAAAGAGCAAGAAAAAATAGATTTTTTATAAGCATTAACTTTAATATAAGTTAGTTCATTAGTATTATTGAAGGGAAGTTAGCGTTAATCGAAGATTAACTACTGGTTATTTAACAAATAGTTCGCAACGCGGTCGGGGTATTATTATTTTAGGTTCCATATATCCCCTATTTTTTATCATATCCAATAGAATAGATGCCTTTTCAGAATAAAAATCTGATTCTGTTAAATTGAATTTGTTTTTCTCTAAGCAGTAGAGTTTTATACTACTTTTATCTTCAATAATTCTGTTCTTTAGGTGTACTATACATGAATTTTATATTTATTACAATTGGACTTATTCTTTTGGCTCTCGGGCTAATTGGTTTTGTAGCGAACTTAAAAATGAGAAAAGTTTTAGAAAAGAAAATTGCTATGCTAAAAGAAGGGGACTCTGCAATTATTCATGGTAAAGTTTTGGGTGAAAAAACAATATTGTCGGCAATTACTCAAACCCCTTGTGTTTATGCTGTATTTAGAACTTTTCAAAGAGGGACAAGGTTTGGAAAAATTGGTGAAACTGCACGAGGAACTGCACAAGTAGTTTTAGGAAGCGGAGCAAAGCATTGCGAGTTTGTTCTTGAAGATGAAACTGGGAAAATAAATGTTTCTGATAGCCAAGCATTGGTTTATGGAGGGGGGATAAAAAAAGAGCAGTATTATGATGATGATGAAAAATACAAGGACAAAATTGTGCTATTTAAATCAACCACGGGGATTGGGGAAGGCGAAAATAGAGAATACGAAGAAGAGCTTGTTTGCCCTGGTGATGAAATATGGGTTCAAGGAAAGTTTTCAAAAGGATTCTTTAATCCAAGTTTGTTTACATTAAAAGATTTCAAGAAGATCACAGAAAATGGGACTAGTACAATAAAAGAAATTGCTCCGATAGTTATTGGAATTATTCTTATTGGGGTTGGTTTGTTATGAGTAAATTTCAAGTTGATGTTAATAAAAAATTGAATAACTAAAGTAATTTGAGTGTTTAGTCCCTCGGCGGGATTCGAACCTTTTTTGAAACATCCCGGTCGGGGTATTATTATTTTAGGTTATACATACCCCTAATTTTATATCCTTTTCAATAAGATAAAGTAATTTTGGTTAATAAAATTAATCCAAATGCACGCTTGTTCATAAATTTTAATTTTGGATTTGTGTAAATAAATTCAATTTTAATGAAAGATAAATATTTATAGCCGATTTAGCATTGTTTTTACATGAAGTTTGTTAATTTGTTTATAATTTTAAGTTTAGTTATTGCTTCACTTTTACTTTTTGGTTGCATAAATCCATCTATTTGTGGCGATGGTGTTTGTCAAGCTGATGAGACTCAAGAAAGTTGTCCTCAAGATTGTGGCACTATAAATTTTTGTGGAGATAAGTATTGTGACATTAATCTAGGGGAAAATGAAACAAACTGTCCACAAGACTGCGGAGAAACAAATCCAATTTGTGGAAATGATATTTGTGAAATAGAAGAAACCTCCGAAAGTTGCCCTCAAGATTGTGAATCTGATTTGAATGGAGGCCATTTATGTAATGATGAATATTATGGAACTCTTTGCGATGGAGAATTAATTAATGGTGTGTGCTATGGGGATTGCTATAGTGAATGCTCTGCAGTTGATTTAACTAAAGGTTTTGCTAAAGGTACTGAAGTTGGAAATGGATTGAATAATTTTGCATCTATTTTTCAAGGAGACAATGTTTCTTCTGAACAAAGAATTTTTGTTGATGAAGGAAAACCAGTTTTATCCCAAGGTAGTTATGATTCAAATCTCTTAAAAGCAAATGCAATAAAATTGAGTTTTTCAAAGGACACTTATTTAGTTGAACTTAAATCGCAAACTATAACTGAAAAACTAAATTCTACCTCGGAACAAATAAAAAGTACATCAAAGCAAGCTATTATTAATTCTCAAAAAGCAATTATCCAGAATCAAAAGGAAAGCACTCTTGCGTTCATAAAAACTATTGCACCTGTTGCAGCAAAAACTGCTGATTATTATTGGTCATTTAGTGGTTTTGCTGTAAAAAACTTAACACCAAGTGATGTTGAAAGAATAAGAAACCAACCCAATGTAAAAAGTGTACATAAAAGTAAACTTTACCATACTACAATGATAGATGTTATTCCTTTACTAGACATTAATACTGTTTGGACTACTCCTTCTCCTGTTGAGGGATATTTGGATGGAACCGGAGTAAAAATTGGAGTAATTGATACAGGGATAGATTATACTCATAGCGATTTTGGTTCTTGTACTACTCAACAATTTTTAGCAAATCAATGTGAGAAAGTTGTTGGAGGTTATGATTTTGCTAATAATGATTCTGATCCTATGGATGATATGGGGCACGGAACACACGTTGCAGGTACTATTGCAGCAAATGGTACTGCTGGGGGACAATCATTTAAAGGGGTTGCTCCAAATGCAAAACTTTATGCATTAAAAGTATTTGGTGCTAATGGTGGAGCATCAGAACAAGATATATTATCTGCTATTGAATGGGCAATTGATCCAAATCAAGATGGAAATAATGAAGATCATTTAGATGTAATTAATTTGAGTCTTGGTGGAGTAGGGGATCCTGATGATAAAATGAGTCTTGCAATTGACAGAGCTGCAGATAATGGAGTTGTTTCAGTAATTTCTGCGGGTAATGAGGGGGCTTTTTTTAGTGTGGGTTCTCCAGGGACTGCTCGAAAAGCAATAACGGTTGGAGCAACTTATAAAAAAGATTATTTAGGATCCTATTGGGATCAAACAAATCCTGTAGTTGACCAAGTAACTGGATTCAGTTCAAAAGGGCCAGTAATTTTTGGTGAAGGATTGAGCTTACTTAAACCAGATATTGTTGCACCCGGTGCATTAATTTGCGCTACACGTTGGGGAACTTTTACCCCTGGCGGAAAGTATGTGCCTTGTATTGATGATGAACACATTTTGCTTGCAGGAACAAGTATGTCTGCACCAGTAGTGGCGGGAACAGTTGCGCTACTAAAACAAGCAAATCCAAATTGGACTTCTGAAATGATTAAATCAGCATTAATTTTAACAGGCAAAGAAGCTTTGTTAGATGGCATTTATGAGGTTCCTTCAGTTATGCCTAATCCAAATGAACTTGAATTTGGCGGAGGTAGAATAAACCCTCTAAAAGCTTTAACGCCTAGAATACTCACTAATCCTGCTTCAATTAGTTTTCAAAATTCTTTAGATGCTAATTTTTTAATAAAAAATATTTATTCAAATTCGTTAAAAGTTGTTATAAATTCAGGAGATATAGTGCCAGTGTTATTTGAAGGACAAAGTATAAACGAATTTTGTTTACAACCTAATGAACAAAAACAAGTTTTCTTAACACTTCGTGATATAACTAGACAAGAAATTGGTATTTTTACTGATAAAATATTAATAGAAACTGGTGTTGGTTGTGAACTAAATTCACAAAAAGAAAATTATACCATTCCATTCATTTATTCAAAAACAAATACTCTTAAACTTAATTTAAAACTAAAAAATAAAGATTATCCAACACAAAATTTTGGTTTCTTGGAAATAATATACTCCCCAGGACCTAGTAATAGTGATGGTATAACCATTATCCCTGGTGGCGAATCTATGTATTTTTTTAATGAATGGGATGCGAATGATTCTATTGAAATAATTAAACCTGTGTTTGATTATAATAAAATTGATGTAATTGTATTTTTACAAGCTTTACAAGATCTTCCTACAGGTAGCAAAAATATTACAAATACTTTTGTAGTTAAAGGTGTTGACCTTAACGGCGCAGATTATAAAGAAATTGAAATTGATTTAACCAAAGATGCTTTTGAAGTTTTAGATACAAGCGCAACTATTTTAGATTCATTAGAGGTGCAACCTTACTTCATAGTTAATTCAGAAGGCCCATTTTATACTAGTCCATTTGATACATCTGCATGTGGAGATGCTATTATAGAATATGCACAAAAACACAAAATATTTTATGGAGAACACCAAAGTAATTTTTATGAAGAACCGCCAATAAAAAAATTCATTTATGCAAAACCAAAAGGAAAAGCATTTAAATTTCTTAACGAAGCTATATTATTAAAATTTGATTTTGACAAAGCAAGTTCTTCATTCAAAATAGCTCCGATTAAAGATCAAAATCTTATGGTTAATCTCCATAACTCTTTTATTGGAGCTGAAAAGCATTTTTTAATAATTTATAATGACAGCACTACTGGACTTTCAGGGGAAATTTCGACTCCAAGAATAATTAATGTTAGGTCTAATCAAGAAACAATATCTGAAATATCTTTAATAGATTGGAGCGGGATTAGATTCCCACGACAAGTGTATATGGCCTATGAAGCATTTTACCGTAATTTGGCATTGAATTCTAATGTACTTAATATTAACAAATTACCCTTTGAGATTAAGTTAGATCAATTGGAAAATAATATTATTAGAGTTTATGTGCAAAGTACAACTAATCCTTCACTTATAAATGGATTTTCGCCAAATCCTACAATAACACTAACAAGACCCAACGGAAGTCTTGTTAATTCAAATAATCTTTTCTTAGGAATTAATTGTGGGATTGGCGAAAGTACATTTGAGGACTATTGGGTTAGCGGCGAATGCCAAATTGGAAGATATTTTATTGATGTTAATATGGTTGGCACATTAAATGGCCCTCAATTGACAAAAAGTTTTAGTGCGGATTGGAACGGAACTCATTTTTTGAACATTAACTAAAATTAAGTTATAACCAAGTATTATAATGCTCTATTTTTGGCGGAACCTCCGCTAAGATTTTATTAAAATCAAGTCACCCGGTCGGGGTATTTTAGTTTTAGGTTTCACATATCCCCTAATTTTTTCATATATCCTTGAATAAGATAATGTATTTTTGGTTAATAAAATTAATCCAAATGCAAGCTTGTTCATAAATTTTATTTTTTGGATTTGTGTAAATAAATTCAATTTTAATGAAAGATAAATATTTATAGTCGATTTAGCATTGTTTTTACATGAAGTTTGTTAATTTGTTTATAATTTTAAGTTTAGTTATTGTTTTACTTTTAATTTTTGGTTGCGTAACTCCCTCCGTTTGTGGAAATGGCGTTTGTGAGGTTGGAGAAGATGAAAACAATTGTTCAATAAATAATGGAGGAGATTGTCCTCCGAATTTGATGACTTGTTCTGCGCTTGGGGGCATAACTTGTTCTCAAAATGAAAAATGTTCGACGTACACTTTACCAGCAAGTGACAGTGATTTTTGTTGTATTCAAGGACAATGTCAAATACAAGTGGAACCTGATGAAAATAAAATATTAGTTCTGGAATTATATAAACATCATGATGATACAACTATTAAATTAAATTTAAATTTGGATAAACTTACTGATTTTGATAGATATAGTTCTTTAGGATTTATAGTTTACAAAGAGAATGGCGTAGAATATCATCCTTCAGGAGATCCGGTTTTTATAGAAGGTGGGTTTATCAAAGGAGTTTTGCAAAAAAAATCTTATAAAAAAGTTATTACCAATCTTAATCCTGATTCAGAATATGAAATTTGTTTAACTGGGTTTTTTAAAGATTATACAAGTACAGGTAATTTTAATTGTGAGATAATAAAAACACACAATAAAAAAGTAGAAAATGCTTTGATTTTAATAAATTATGATGTTGAGCAAATAGAAATTAATTTAATTGATGAATGGATATCTTTGGTTAGGGATAAAAATCCTCTAATTGAAATTAAAAAATTAAATGTTCAAAATGGAACATCTCCTGAAACTTTATTGAATCAGCTAAAAAAAGAATATGATTCATCTAATCTAAATTATTTAGTATTTATTGGATATGATTTGCCTGTTTTTGAAGTAGAAGGAGGGGATTTTGGTTCAACACCTATAAAAAGGGTTGGAATGTATTCTACTCTTTCAAATATAATACGGGGAGAATTTGAAAATGAAAATGACTTAGATCCTGCGAATGAAGTAATTATTTCTGTAATAAGACCTCAGAGTAATAAAATTTCGGAATATTTTGAAAGATTAATAAAATTTTATAAAGGGGAAATTATTTATCCGAACAAAATATTACTTGCAGATGCCATGATTGAGTCAGAAAAAAGCATTATTCCTTCATATTTCCAAAAAGCAGGATATTCTTTTGCAGACATAGATTTGGTGACAGGGATTACTGCTTATTCTGATTATAATGAAGGTAAGAAATGGAGGGAAGAATATTTTACAAAACTTTCAAAAAATAGTTACAAGTTGTTAATACTAAATGCACATGGTTCAAGACAGATTCATTATCCTTGTGATTCTCAATGCGTGGATTATAATTTTATTGATACTGCTAATCCTTCAGCCCAATTTATAATCGGAGTTAGTTGTAATATTGGAAATGTTATGACTAATGATTCTCCTATGGTTTCATATGTTTTTAATGGAAATTCTATAAGTGCTTTAGGCGCTGAAGTCCCAGTTTGGGATGGAAATGCTACGGCTTCAAAATATGCTTTTGATAAATTAGTTATTGAAAATAAGACAATAGGAGAAGTTGGAAAAAGATTTGGACTTATTGTAATTGGAGATCCTTTTATAGTTAATTAAATTAATTGTCTGGATTCAATAATATAATTGGCTCTTGTAAACTCTTTAATTAAATTTATTATTAATTCTTATCTAATTGGTTGTTTTGAATTTTAGATTTGTAATACTTTTTTCATTTGTTATTATAAATTTTTTTTATTGATTTTTTGGTTAATTTTGGAAGAGCAGGGCTAGCTTTTTGTGTTAATTTAATCAATAATTTATGAAATAAGTGGTTCTATTTCTTCTTTGGGATTAAAACCTTTTTTGAATCATTGCGGTTGGGGTATGTATCAAAAAAGTTCTTATTATTTTTTTATTATACTCCTTTGAGTAGTATTATAGTATAGGTTGTATAAATTTTTTTGCTCTTTGTTAGGCACCGCAACTTCTTTCTGGAATTAGTTTTTTGATTTTATTTTATTAATGTTTTTATTGTTTCGTAGAAATGTTGTTGGAAGTTGGTTTTTGACAAGATTAGTTCAATTTGAGTTTGATTAACTCCCACTTCAAATAAATCCTTAATGTCTTGTTTGTCTTTTTCTATTTTGAATTCTTTTCTTCTTAACCATTGTTTGTTTGTAAAGTTTTTGAGTTTGTACTTGTCATATTCTCTGTCGAGGAGGGCTTTTGTTTTTAGGATTATTAATAGTTCTTTTGTGGGGGCGAGTATTTCTGTTCCATTTAGTTTCGCTTTTTCATTGAAATCATAACATAGTTGCCAGGGCACTGAGATATTTTTGTTACTGTGAAGCGTATTTGGTTCTGTTACGAGCATTAAATCAAAAATAATACTTTCGAGGGTTATTCCTTTGTATTCATGTTTTTGTGTTTCTAATTCAAATGTAACATTGCCTTGGCTATCTTCCTCAAGTTTGAATTTTCTCTCTGTGAAAAAAGGTTTTAGTAGTTCAATGTCTTTCTTGTCTTTTAGGAGAACATCCACATCTACTGATTTTTGTTTCTTTGTAAAAGCATATACTGCCCAGCCCCCAAGTATTATTGGTTCATAGGGTAGTTTTTGTCTTAAGTAAGGGAGGAATTCTTCTAAGTATTTTTTTGATTGGTCTAGTACATCCATTTATTTCACCTTTCCAATTATTCTGTCTGCTAGGAATGCTTTGTTGTCGCAGTATAGATCAATTATGGTGCGTGTGGGATTTGTGTATTTGATTTCGTTTTTTGTTTTGATTTCTTTTTCTGTTAGTTGTGGGTTAGCTTCCATTATGACTAACTCTGTTTTGTTTCCAGGCGCAAAGAATTCATTGGCTAGTTTTGTTATGCTTTTTGCGGGTAAATAGCATGCGATTCGATTTGATTCGTAATAATTAGTGTATTGTTCTAATGCGTTTTCTAGGCAGAGTATTGCTTCTTTTGGTAGTTTGTTTTGAACTTCTTTTTTTGTTAGTGAGGTGTTGATTTGTAGTTTGATGTCTTTTTTTAGGGGTTTGAGAAAGGCTATCATGTCTAAGAGACCTTTTTCATCTATTAGGCTATATTTTTTTTCTTGTTTTTTTATGAATTCTTTGTCTAGCAGGATGTTTATGGTATCGTTTACGATGCTCATGCCTATTTTGAGTTCTTTTTTTATCCCATATTGGGTGAATTCTTTCTTTTCGAGTATTTTTTGGAGTATTTGAAAACGTTTTTTTGAGACTATGTTAATCACAAACAACCACCTATCCATATATGTGGATATATCCATAATTATGGATATATGTCTTTTTAAATCAATATCATTTGAACTCACGCTTGGAAGCAATCTTAATTTCTTGATTAGAACGCCTTTTACGCCCGTAACATCAGTAGCTTAATAATTAAGATATTCGTGTTATGCCTAAATATGTTGTTTTTACTAATCTTAGCAAATATTCGTTTTTTAGAACATTTTTTTTATGACGTCTTGTAGGTTGTAAGAGTATAGTTCTTCGTTTCCAATGTATGTTATTTCTTTTCCTCTTGAGAGGATTTCTTTTTTTGTTAAGTGGTATTTTTTTATGCAGTCTTTGATATCTTCCCAGTCTCTTTCGTTTAGTCTGCCAATTTTTGTGACAACAATATCTAGGGGATGAATTGAAAATAAATTAATGTTGTTGAATTTGATTTTGATTGGAATTGCTTTGTCTACATAGTCTAACGGCAAGTGTTGAGAGAATACTTCTCCATTACAAAAGATATCTATTTTGTATCCGTGTATGGTTTTGGCAAGTGCTTTTTTGAATTCATTAAAATCATTTGGCTTTAAGTTGAAATCAATATCCTTAGTTGATGCTTTTATGTTTAGTAAAGTCATGCCAGTTCCACCAACCGCATACAAATCAATCATCTTGGTTAGCTTTGAATCAAGCTCCCTTATTAGTGCTATTAATGGTTCTTTTGGGATGTCTTCTTTTACCATGAAATCATCTTCATCCAGCTCATTAGTTTATTTAATTCATTTAATTTAGGGTTGGTTTTATTGTTGTTAATCAAAGTTTGAATTTCTTTTTGTTTTGAGTATTTTTTTGCAAAAAATGCTAGCAACTCTGGGTTAAACTCGTTCTTTATGATTAGGTTTTTTAGGGCGGTTTTTTGTCTTGCAGTACCCAAGATTAGCGTTGATATTATTGATTCTTCAAAACTTAGTTCTTTTGATTTTAGTTCTTTGCCGAACTCTGAATAACCAAACTTTGACAGGTTATATCTTATTTCGGCTTCGTTTAAATCAGTTAAAGAGTAGTTCCTTCGGTTAAGGTTATTTTTTGCAAGAATGTCTCCTGCTAGTTCAAAGAAATGTTCTTGATTTGTTAAAATGATTTTGTTAGTTAGCATTTCTGCAATTGTTGAATTGTTTGATTTAATGAGTTTAGCAAAGTCTTTATTTTTCAAAGCAAGGCAATCTATTCTAATTGAGTACTTTTCTTCAATTCCGTTGCATTTTTTTAGTGTTTCTAAAGGATTTTCTGTCAGAATCAATATCTCGATTCTATTTAGGTTAATGTTTTTTTGAGGATTAGTCATTAGAATGAACTCTGAAGTTATTGCTTGTAAATCTAAGAGTATTTTAGAAAAATTTTGGTTCTTTTCAATAAAGTCAATCTTTTTTGATAATTCCATGATTGCTAGTTTTGAGATTGTTTTTGGGTTTTGATAATTTAGGGATATTGTTTTAGATTTGCCTATTTGTGTTGTAATAAGTAAGTTGTCTTTTTCAAATTTCATTATTTTTTGATAAGTGTTCTTATAGTCTCCACTAAATCCGTTTTCTTTGAGTTGTTTAGATAGCATATTGATTGATGTTTCGCCGCAAGTGGCTGAAGATAGTAAATCAAGTATTATTTCTCCAAAATCCATAAAAAACACCTATGGTTACAACACCATAATATTATGGTATATATGCCATAACTAATATAAACCTATTTTTTGGATATTTATTTAGTTTTTGAATAAATTAAATTAATAATTTTATTGTCTTGTTTTAAAATTTTGCGACACTTGTTGTGGTTCTGACTAGTTACTTTATAAAATAATTTTAATTTAAGATAAATATTAAAGTGAAATTGGCGTTAATCGAAGATTAACTACTGGTTATTTAACAAATAGTTCGCACCCCAGTCGGGGTATGTATCAAAAAAGTTCTTATTATCTTTTTATTATACACCCTTGAGTAGTATTATAGTATAGGTTGTATAAATTTTTTTGCTCTTTGTTAGGCACCGCAACTTCTTTCTGGAATTAGTTTTTTGATTTTATTTTATTAAGATTTATTTTAGTGCATTA
>Ga0268276_1002311_pt1 | contig 16530 bp, 11 predicted proteins | sample saktaG_4_FD_190145 | JGI IMG/M metagenome (GOLD analysis project Ga0268276, IMG submission 190145) | Saline water microbial communities from Sakinaw Lake, British Columbia, Canada - sak_2010_1_5_45m | ecosystem: Environmental > Aquatic > Non-marine Saline and Alkaline > Saline ...
GATTTGTCTAAAAAGCTGAATATAAACTAATTCTATATTTTTTCATAGATTGACGAGTATAATTCATATGAATTGGTTATATATTAAGGTATTCGTTTTTGTCATCTTGCCTTGTTTTACTTTTAGCCAAACAATTGATGAGATAAGGAATTCAGGGAACTACTTGTATGGGTTTGGAGTTTCTGAGATATATGAGAAGGCAGATCATGAGGCATTAGATGATCTTATAAGCCAAATTAGTGTTAGTGTTGAAAGTAAATTTGAATATCATCAAATAGACTCAAATTTTATTTACCGTGAGTATGCGAAATCCGTAATTAAAACATATTCATCAACTTCTTTAAATGGTGCGAATAGAATAGAGGAAAAAAAGAATGGATTCTTCAACGTGATCCGTTATATACGTAAAGAAGATTTATCCAAGATGTTTGCAAAACGACAAAGATCAATAATTGAATACGTAACCGCTGGGATTCAGGCAGAAACCAAATTTCAAATAGCAGATGCACTAAGAAATTTTTACTGGGCTAATATATTATTACGAGGCCATCCTAGTTACGCAAGCATGAGTTACCCATATCAAAAGGATTCAGTTTTGCTCAAGATCTTCTTACCTTCAAAAATAAACGAAATATTTTCACATATAACTATTGAGATTTTAGAGACAACCTATAATGAAAATGACAAAACTGGACAATATACATTATGTTTCAAATATTGTAATAACCCTGTTCAAAGTTTGGATTATTCTTATAAATTAAAAAATACCTGGACAAGTATAATAAACGTAAATAATGGTTTAGCTTTCATAGAATTTTTTAGCGCAAATATGAAAGTGGATGATGAAATAACAATAAGAATTGAGTATATATTTAGAGAGCAATCCTTTTTTGATAAGGATGTTCAAGCAATGCTAGCTTCAGATATTGATATGCCATATTTTAGTACTTGTGAGAAAAGACTTAGATTAGGAAACGGAAGGGAAGTCGACATACAACAAAATGCAAACATCATTTCATTTAAGAAGTATGATAGAATTGAAGATATTGATATTAAAATAATTAAAACCAACTTCGAAGAAGTAGTAAACAACCTACCCTTCAAAAAAGCAGCCATTAATCATGACCTCTTTACTGAAGAAGGATATTTGGCTTATCAAAAGTTAATTGAATATGGCGATGCAATTCCTCTTTTACGGACGAATGAAGTAAAGATTATAAAAATAAACAATGAAATAATAGTTCGATCGGTGCCGATGCGGTTCATATTTTCGAAGAAACGAGGTTTTACTGAGGATGTCGTGTTTATTTTTAATGAAGAAGGAAAAATAAAAGATATCAATTTTTCCTTGAGTCAAATTACTATTGATGATATCCTTTCAAAGGAAGATCGATTTGCCACAAACGAAGAAAAATATATTATTATTCACTTTTTAGAAAATTACAAAACGGCATATTGTTTAAAGAGATTGGATTTTATCGAAAATGTTTTTGATGAAGATGCTTTAATCATAGTTGGTCATGTGGTAAAAAAATATAAACAGGCTGATAATATTAACTATGGGAACCTTTCGCAAGAAGAGGTGACATATCAAAAATTTACTAAAGGCGAATATATTAATAGACTTAAGAGGCTATTTTCACTCAATGAATTTATCAACATTCACTTTGAAGATACTGATGTAAGAAAGGCAAAAAAGGATTACAAAGTTTATGGAATACAAATCGCACAGCATTACACATCTGATTCATACGCCGATAAAGGTTATTTGTTTTTATTACTCGATCTTAGGGATTCATTAAATCCAATAATTCATGTCCGTACGTGGCAACCAAAAAAGGATGAAAATGGCTCGGTCTATGGAATCGAAGATTTCCCATTTGAGAGTTACTAAATCAAAGCAATGAAAAGATTTATTATTAGTATAATTATTATGCACTTAATAATATTGACTTCAAAGGTGTATGCCCAAGAACTTAATATTATTAGCTTCAAACATCTTGAAAATAACACAACTGCAAGGATAAATAAGAAAATTGATGTTAATGGAAAAAATTGTGCTGTTGTTATCATCAAACACAGTTTCAGAGAATTCGAAGTTGAATCCGGTAAGGGTAATGAGCATTTAATAAGTAAAACTGGAGAAACTTGGGTATGGTTATCACCTGATGAATATCGTTTAGTAATCCGAAAAGAAGGATATCTGCCACTGGTTTTTGAATTAAAAGATAAGATGCAATCACTAGAAACATATGAGTTAGTTGTCACAGATGATTTTGGTGTCATAATCGTTGAGGCGGAAAATGCTATGATTTGGCTTAATGGCAAACAAATCGCTGAATCAAAATGTTTAATGAAACTTAAAAAGGGAAAATACGCTTTAAAAGTGACCAAAGAAAATTTTTATCCAGAAGAAAGACAAATAATTATTGAAGCAGGTGATACTCTTCGTTATAACTTTTTTAAAATGATCCCAAAAACAGGAAGTTTAATTATTACATCCTACCCCAATAAAACAGCTGGAGCAGATATTTTCATCAACAACGACTTAAACAAATTGAAAACTCATGCAACAATTCCACTGAGAATTGGAAACTATACAGTTCGTGTTGAGAAAAAAGGTTATATACCCTTCGTTGACAACATTGTCGTGAAAGAAAATGAAAATACCCGACTTGATGCACAGATGATCATTGACTATTCTATTTCAGTTTCTAAGCACAAGAAACGAAAATATATTTGGTTAGCTTCAGGGTTAGCTGCTACAGGAGTCGGTGTTTTTGCGGTTTTACAATCAAATAGTCTCTATAAGGAATATCAAACGGCAGGAAGTAATGCTTCTGAGCTTAGAAAGCAAATAGAAACATATGATATTGTATATCCCATTGCATTTGGAGTTGCTGCTTTATTTGGAGTTGGATTTGTTATAGAGTCAATAAAACAAAGTAAAGCGAAAAAGCAACTATCATTATACACGAAACCTTCATTTCATGGGGGTGTTTTATCTCTATTGTATAGGTTTTAATTAAAACATTAATTATGAGAACTAATATATTATTCCTATTCATATTTTTCTTGGCAGTTGTTTCTTGCAAGAAAAAAGAGAATCCGTTCGATCCAGAAGCCAACGTTGATTTTTCACCAAAAAATATCACGGTTCAAATATTAAGCCCATATGTTTTAAAATTGAATTGGGAGATTCCTAATACGATAATGGATGGAATAAAAATTGATCGAAAAGAGGATAATGGTGAATGGATTAATAATATTGCGCCTAACCTTGGAAATAACTCAACATCTTGGACTGATTATTATTGCAAACCAAATACTAACTACGCATATAGACTATATGCCATAGCAGGAAATAATGTCAGTGATTATACAACTGTGATAAAAAAAACTCCTGAAGGAAACCCAAATGGGACATTCACTGATGCTCGTGATGGTAAAACATATAAATGGGTACAAATTGGCAGTCAAATGTGGATGTCCGAAAACTTAGCATACATACCATATGTATGTATGCCCTCAGATAGTGGTGGTATTTGGGTTTTAGACTATTATGGCCAAAACGTTTCGGAGGCAATATTGACTCAAGAATATCAATCATTCGGGTGCCTATATAATTGGGAGATGGCAAACTCAATTGCACCTGAAGGATGGCATTTGCCAACAAAAGAGGAATGGAATCTATTATTTAATTATGTTGGTGGAATTAACATTGCGGCTTCGAAATTAATGGCTGCAGGCAACTATTATTGGAGTTATAATACTTCATTGAATGAAAGTGGTTTTACGGCATTACCAGGAGGTGATAAATTAACACCCAATTTTGGAAATTCATTTCAAGGAGGTTCAGCTTTATTTTGGGCAGCAATTCCGACATGGGCTGTGGAACTTGGATGGGATCTGGAAGATTATATGAATTTTTCAAATCAAGGAGATTGCTGTTTCATAACTGGATCAAATGATGATATATATGTTACAAAATGTTACTTCGCAAGGGGGGGAAGCGTAAGATGTATAAAAAATTAATTACATATAAGTTTATTTGAAATGGAAAGGCTAAAAGTTTGTTTATTAATAGCGATAGTGCTTATTTCTTCCTCTTGTAAAAAAAAGGAATTTGAAAATCCAAGTGATGTAATTGGGTATATCGAAATGATTAGTGTTGGAGAAGGTTATTTTATCATGGGAAATGATAGTGTGAGTACTTATGGTAATGTTTCAGGCCCTGAACATCAAGTTTATTTAAGTAGTTTTCAGATTAGCAAATATGAGATAACTAATTTGCATTACTGCAATTTTTTGAATGCTATTGAATGTAACAGTAATGGATTCTATAATGATCGTGAATTTATTCAGATATTAGATACGATGTGTAAAATTTATTATTTTGGATCATTTCAGGTCGAGAACGGCAAAGAGGATTATCCTGTAAATCGGGTTTCATGGTACGGCGCTGATGCGTTTTGTGTCTGGAATAATGGCAGACTGCCCACAGAGGCTGAATGGGAATATGCTGCGAAAGGAGGGCAATATAGTGAAGGTTATATTTTTTCTGGAGGTAATACAGCTAATGAAGTGGGGTGGTTTAATGAAAATAGTGGCGGTAATCCACAACCTGTTGGCTCAAAAAAGCCAAATGAACTCGGTATCTTTGATATGAGTGGGAATGTAGATGAGTGGTGTAATGATTGGTCTGGAGATTACACTAGTGATTCGCAAATCAACCCAAATGGACCACAATCTGGTGAATATCGGATTAATCGTGGTGGTGGAACCTGGAATACAAGTTGGATTGTTACAAATAGGTTTGGAGTTAAACCTCTGCAACCTTTCGGTGGATTTCGTATTGTTAGAGTCCTCAAATAATTCTTATACATTGGTCAATTTTTAGAATATTAAAACTTGAAGCCATTAATTATGTATAATAAATTAGGGAAATGGTTTGTTAGATTAGTCCTTTTACTTTTAATATCTTTTTGTACATGTAAAAAGAAAGATGTAAATCAAATACCAACTTGTTCAATTGTTTACCCCCTTGATGGAATTGATATTCCAAAATGTGAGTTGGTTAAAGTATCTTGTCTTTCAAATGATCCAGAGGGAGAAATAGTTGAAGTTAAGATTCTGGTTGATAATATAGATCTACATATCGAAACCAATAAACCAAATAGTTTTGATTGGTTTTGGGACTCCAACAACTATACATTGGGAAAACATGAAATAAAAGCAATTGTAAAGGACGTTGGAGGTGCAATGGCTAGTGATGTAATAAATGTCAATCTGGTTGAGAATTCACCACCCCAGGCGGACTTTACATCAAGCCTGACATCCGTTACAATATACGAACCTATTCAATTTACTGATCTCTCCTTGAATAATCCAATAAACTGGCTTTGGGAGTTTGGAGATGGATTTACTTCTTCCGAGAAAAATCCTACACATGACTATATGAATTTTGGCGAATTCACTATTACATTAACTGTTTCTAATGCATGTGGATCTGATGTAAAGAGCCTTACAAACTATATTATAGTCGAAAGAATTATGAATATTCCTTGCCCAGGTATTCCAACGGTGATGGATGCAGATGGGAATGTGTATAACACTGTTAGAATTGGCAACTTTTGTTGGATGGCAAAGAATCTTAATGTTGGGGTAAGAATTAATGGAGATGAAGACCAGATGGATAACAATATAATTGAAAAGTATTGTTATGATAATAATAATGGAAATTGTAATGCATATGGTGGATTATATCAATGGGACGAAATGATGCAATATGCTCCTTCAGACGATGGCGAAATTGGTACAACTCAAGGTATTTGTCCTGATGGGTGGCATATTCCTACAAAGTTTGAGTGGTCTATTTTGAATCAATATTTAGGTGAAAATGCCGGTGGTAAATTAAAGGAAACAGGAACAACACACTGGTTGTTCCCAAATCAAGGAGCAACAAATGAAAGTGGATTTTCTGCGTTACCAGGAGGGAAACGGAATATTGAGAATGCTTTTGAATCAATAGGAGAACAAGGTTGTTTTTATTCTTCTGAGGAATACTCCCCAACATATATTGATTATTATTATTTACATTTTCTTTCCAATTCTTTGGATGAAGGTTCTTATAGAAGGGAATTTGGAAGATCAGTAAGATGTGTGAAGTTCATTGGCCCAGATAAAAGGAATATCAATAATTAACAACAGCACAATGAAAAAACACTTTTTTCAACTACTGCTAATTGGAATTTTTATCAATTTCAGTAATGTTTCTTGTAAAAAAGAGAAAGGTACTGAAACAGATAAAACGCCCTCAAGTCAATGTATTGAATTGAATATCTCATACTCAGGCACAGCCCAAACTTTGTGGGGGGAAAAGCATAAATTGTATTTTTTAATTGATTATGGAACTTATACACCATACGAAAATTTCTGTATAGAAGTAAGTACTAATGATATGGAGGCAGGAAAGACAATTTCAAGCCCATACAAATTTGAACCAGGATACTATGAAATTAGTGGATTTTGGGATTGGAATGATTCTGATTCTTGGGATGATTATGAACCATATATTTCTCCTGTTAATATAGATATTACAGGCTTTGAACGACCACTTGTCAATATTTATGTAGTTGACAAAGCAAATCCTAATGACAAAGGATGGATTGAAGGCGGAATTTATTATAATGGACCTTCCTTAGGCAGCCATCATGTGTATATTATTGTAGATGGCATGACAACTCCTCATGATACAATTAAAGTAACTAATGATCCATATAATTTCAGCAGTGGATGTCTTGGTTATTTATGTGGTCAGTTACCTTCAAATGATTATTATGTTTTAGAAGTTTATTGGGATATTAATGATGATGAAAAAAAAGATGATAATGATCCTATTGATGCGGAAGTCGGGATTTATGTTTCGCCAGGACTTCCTACCCATGTTGATTTTACATTAAAATAAAAATGCACCTATTGATTTAGTTAAACACCTCCATCGCCTTATCCAGTTCCTCCTTCACGATTTTGATATACGTCTGAGTTTCCTCTATCGCATTATGGCCTGGGAGTTTTGATACATACTCAAACCGAATCTCCTTGCAGAGGGTCACGGTAGAAAACGTATGGCATGAGGTTATTAAAATGATTGGCGGAAGGTGGTTGGAAAAAACGCTCGCTTTGACCAGTCTTGGCCGGAGTAAACTGACCACCCCTGAGTATTGATTATTAATAAGTTGAAGTGGTCAACTAAAATAGGTGAAAGGTGATCAATCCCTCCGGTTTTTCCACTCACAGCCTGAACAAATTGACCGGCCTCTCTATTGAAATTTTTGACACGCCAAAGTTTTCAACATTGCAAGATCCTTGCAAGAAACCAGATAACTTTATACCGTGAATAGGGAATCGAACCATATATGGAACTCACCGGAATAATAATCAGCATCTTGCCCCTTCAAACCGGCGAAGGGAAGAACGGGCCCTGGAAGAAGCAAGAGTACATCATCGAAACTTTTGACAAGATCCCCCGAAAAGTCTGTTTTTCACTGTGGGGAGAGAAAATTGACCAGTTTCAATTGAATGAAGGCGACGAAGCCGAAGTGATGTTTGACCTGGAGAGCCGTGAATTTAACGGCCGATGGTATACGGATGTGAAAGCCTGGAAGTGCGCAAAGCGAAGTAAAGCCACCGGAAGTGCAGAGACAGAGACCCCGCCCGACTTCCTGGATGAAGAAGGCAACGTCAACCCAAATGACCTTCTGCCATTTTAAAGATAAAAGAAGCTACCTATGTCCGAAAACATCCTCACCTCCCTGCAGGCAATCGACAAGTAGACCCAGGCATATAACCACCAGGACCTCAAGCAAGATCACGAAACTTGGGATAAGAAAAAACACGTGGAAGTGATTAAAGAATCGATTTTGTCGAGGTTAAGAATGAGTTATATCATTGATAGCTATTCAACAAACATTATCATATATTCTTCTACAAAGATATTTATACTATATTTGTAATAATGAAAAGATACGAGCGTATAGGCATCAGTTATGTATTTTATACTATTTTTTTATTATAAGCCCCATTTATTATCAGAAACCAAAGGTTATTTAATCCTTCGGGGAAGAGAAGATTGAGTTTCCGGAGTATAAAAGTGAAAGCCATGTGAAGAGCGAAATCCTGAAACTCGCAACAATTGATGAGGCTTATGAAACAACTGAATATAAACCTGAATCGAAGGGGGGAGGAAAATATTTAAAGAAATTATTTGTTGGGTAGAATTGAAGCGCTCGAGTTGATTGGAAAATCAAATTGAATGCGAAGTATACACCCTAAATTGTCTTGATTTTCATATCATTAAATGGGCAGGATGAACACAATAACCCTTTGAGTAAAAACAATACTTTTTTCGTGGGAAAGTGTTTGAAAAATATTCTGATACTAGTTTTTCTACTAAGTGGAACAATAAATCAAACTTTTTCATCTGATCTCAATCCAAAAAAGCATGCCCTGATCATTGCTGTAGGCAATTATCCTTCATCCACCCAATGGACTCCAATAAGTTCCACAACCGATATAGAGTTAATCTTTTCGTCATTAACCGGACAGGGATTTAAGGAAGAAGACATCCGGATCCTGAGAGACCAGGAGGCAACCAAGCGTGGGATACTGGAAGCTTTCACGGAAATGATAGAGGAAACAAACCAAGGAGACATTATTCTCATTCATTTTTCAGGACACGGACAACAGATTGCAGACGATAATGGTGAGGAACTGGATGGTTTTGATGAAGCATTTATTCCTTATGATGCACAAAAGTATTATCAAAAGAATGGTTACCACGGGGAGAATCATCTCAGGGATGATGAAATAGGGAGTTTCTTAAAAGCCCTGGCAGAAAAAGCTGCACCTGATGGGGACATTCTCGTACTGATGGATGCTTGTCATTCAGGTACTGGGTCTCGTGGATATTGTCCCGCACGCGGCACACTGGTGCGATTTGGAGAAAGAGAGACGAATTATATATATACACAGAAAGAAACAACCTGCTTTCTTGACCAGTCATTTTATAATCCTTCAGTTTCGTTGAACATAATAAGTGCATCAGGTGCCAACGAGTTGAATTACGAATATATTGATGCAACCGGGAACTCATGCGGATCCCTATCATATGCTTTTTCAAAGTGTTTTTCAGATATCAAACCAGAGATGACTTATAGGAGTTTATTCCAGCAACTCCTTGTTGAAATGGCCACAATTACCCCAAGACAAAATCCACAACTGGAGGGGAGCAAAGACAATAAACTATTTGGAGGTGAAAGTGTTTTACAGAAGCCATACTTCACTATAAACCACCAAATTGACAGTTGCACCCTTGTTGTTGATTGCGGAAAAGTATCAGGTGTTTTTGACAGTTCAATCCTAGTTTTTTACCCTGCAGGCACTTTAGATCCAAATGGTAGTAATCCCATTGCCAAAGGAGTTGTTACAAACGCAAGCATGCTGACTTGTAATGTCCGGTTACAGGATCCGATTCCCGTAAAATTCACTGCCTCATTGTGGGGGTTTTTAGCATATCAGAATCTTGGCGAACTGAAAACAAGGATATTTTTTGAGCCCAACATAACCCCAGAGATCAAATTGTTTATCCAGAATGAACTCGAACAATCCATTCTCATTGAATATACAAACACTCCATCCGAACTCATAATCAGTGAACCAGAAAATGAAGATCCTGCCAGGATTGAAGTCTATTCGTCCAATGATTACCTTTTATGCTCAGAAAAGATTGATTTAATCAAATCGGAATTGACAGCAAAGAGAATTGTAAGCGTGATTAAACAAGATGCCCAGGTAAACCTGCTGAAACGAATCAATCAAGATGATGAAGAGATCCAAGTTATCCTTAAACTGGTTAAAGGTGATCAACCCTGTTATTCATTTACAGTTGGGGATACATTTCGGCTCAGGATCATAAACACCGGAGAGAAAAATGCATATTACAACATTCTGGATATTCAGCCAGACAACATCATCAATGCAATTATGCCCGGGATATGCAGGGTGACACCCGATGAATGTTTCATTGAAGCAGGAGACTCAATAGATGCCCCATATCCTTTTACAATCAACCCACCTTGTGGTAAAGAGACCATGTTACTAATCGCCTCCAGCAAGCCAATGAACCTTGAGTTTCTCACACGAACCAGAGGAGGAAATACAAGCGAAGAACTTAATCCCTTTGAACTGTTATACAAAGAGAGTTTCTCACAAACCCGCAGCAAAGGAATACCAGACGATATCCCTACAAATGCAGTATCTATATATAAACTGGTATTCGATATCGCCAAAGAATCAAAATGAAAAAGCAACCAATCCGAACAACACATAAGACCAATCTTTCCACTATGATGGAGAAAACCAACAAATGTCTGGATTTCAGCAAGAAAATATGTTACAAGCTACGAGTGTTCATCAGCGCTTTCATTATAATCATCCTCCTATTTCTGATCTTATGGGTGATTGATATTATGATGATCAGTAATAAATTTTTAGATCCTTTCGAGAGAGCTTTCCTCGATTTTCAGTACACCGATATATTTTACTCACAAATTAAAAAGAAACAATTGGTACTCGATACAAACATTGTCCTTGTAAATATTGGAGATAATAACAGACAAGAGATCGCCAGGGAAATTGAGATTATTCAGTCGTACAAGCCAAAGGTGATAGGTTTAGATATTATATTCAGAAATAATGGAGACACTGCAGGCAATGCGGGATTAAATAAAATTATATCAACGGCGCCAAATATTGTATTAGCCCGACAAATTGTGTTTCAGGACGGAGTTCCCACACACCTGGATACTACAGCTAATTTATTTAAAGCTATTCACACCGGACATGTTAATTTTCCTGGGCAGAATCAAAGATCATCCACAATTCGTGAATTTCAACCAATTATTCAAGTGGGAGATGAATTAATTCCTGCATTTACTATTGAAATTATCAAGCAATATAATCCTGAGGTTATCGAGATATTAATAAAGCGGGGATATAACCGGGAAATTATCAACTATTCAGGGACTCTGCAATCCTTCCCATATATCAACGAAACCGAGATTATTTCGCAAGTTACAGGCCTGGAGGTCATTAAAGATAAGATTGTTCTCTTGGGATATTTTAATACTGGTAGAAGCTTTTCATTTGAAGATAAATATTTTACTCCATTCAATGAAGAATTGTCGGGAAGATCCTGGCCAGACATGTACGGGATTGTCATACATGCAAATATTTTATCCATGATCATCCGGGGTGATTATATTTACCAACCGCCTGTGTTCCTTGAACGAATCATAACATTTATTATCTCTTATTTATTCCTTTTATTTTTTATTTACTTATTAAAATGGAAGGAGTTATGGTATATTCCGTTTTCATTACTTATTCAACTAGTTAGTTCAATCGTAATTCTATACATCATTTTCAATATTTACTCTTTTGCCAATCTGAAGTTTACGTCTACCCTATTGATTGTCCTAATTATTTTATCTGTAGAAGCGGCCAAGGCCAATGATTTTGTCATACGAATAACGGATCGTTACATTAATTCACGTAAAGAGACAAAAAGATGAATCGATTAAATCATACATACATGAGTAAGCAAATTATAACATGCGTGTTATTTATTCTACTTCTAATTCTGGAAGCACGTTCGCAATGTGATACGTTACATGTTTTTCACATTTCAGGCAGAGCATTTATTCAAAAAGATCAAATAACGCATGATATATCCAAAGGGGAGTTGCTGATAAAACCCAACATTATGTTAAAAGATCATTCGCAGGTGATCCTTTTTAATCGGAATGGTACAAGCATCGTGCTAGATCAGGGTGGATTTTATTCATACGCAGACATACAGGAAAGATGCCAAACACCAAAATTCAACTTATTGGGGAGATATCTCGATTTCATCTGGAATGGATTAACAGAGAAAAAGGTTGAAGGGAACCAAAAGGTTCAAGCAGCCATTTCACGTGGAGAGGAAATTCTGATGGAGCTCCCGTTTGATTCAACGATTATTTTATCAAATGAAATATTTTTTTCCTGGAAGAGCGAACCGGAACACCTGGAATATCTTTTAGAAATCAGGGATCCCAACAATCGTAAAGTGTTGGTTAAAGACCTGGTTAATGACACCTTTTATTTATGGATTCCAGAGCCGACGTCAATAATATCAAATGAGTACTACTCCTGGGTTGTGACGACGGAAGCAAAGATCCCAACAAACATCATGCGTTACACGTTCATGATTGCAGATACTACCTGGAAGGCAGGCGTTAACCTAATGCTGACAACACTGGAACAAACTAAAATCGATGACCTGATAATTAATGAATTGGTCAGGGCGAAATTTTTTGAGGAGAACTATCTCTATCTGGAGGCCTATCAATCCTATATGAATCTTCTTAAGGAGTATCCGGGTCAGAAAGAAGCAAATGCACTATTGAACCGGTTCCTGAATAAATTCTCTTCAAGTCAGAAAAGTGAAAAAAGATCCAAGTAACTAAAGAAATATTGATAAATGATTTTTTAGAATAAAATATATTCCAGCTAACCCTATTAAAGTATGAATAAAATAATAACCTTATTTATTTCTATTTTTTTAATTACAAATGCTTTTTCACAATCTAAGTTTGATGAAATGAATAAGCAATACGATAACTATCGAAAAACGGCAGAAATAGATAGTGCATTAGTAATTGCTAAAAAAATGAATAAATGGGCGTTTGAAATAGAAAAAGATACTAGTCTTCATTATGCCGTAAGTCTGCGTTATATAGGGAGGTGCTATAATCTCCTAAACCTAAATGACTCTGCATTCTATTACTATCAACTTTCATTAAAAATATTAAGAAATCAAAATAGAAAAACTCATCTAGAATATGCTTCATGTCTAAATCGTTTAGGGATTCTTAATGCCAAACTGGGTAATTATGTCGCAGCTGAACCTTTGTTTAAAGAGGCATTAGAAATAAGAAAGAAAGCATTAGGAGTAGAACATGCAGATTATGCTTTAAGTTTAAATAATTTTGGGATTTTTTATTATTCTATGGGTAATTATGTCGCAGCTGAACCTTTGTTTATAGAGGCATTAGAAATAAGAAAGAAGTCATTAGGCGTTGAACATCCAGATTATGCATCAAGTTTAAATAATGTAGGAAATCTTTATATCAGAAAGGGCGATTATAGAGCAGCTGAACCTTTTTTTATAGAGGCATTAGAAATAAAAAAGAAAGTATTTGGAGTTGAACATCCAGATTATGCATTAAGTTTAAATAATTTAGGGCTTCTTTATAGTGACATGGGTAATTTTGAAGCTGCCGAACCTTTATTAAAAGAATCATTAGAAATAAGAAAGAAAGCTATTGGGGTTGAACCTCTAGATTATGCTACAGGTCTGCATAGTTTGGGTGGGCTTTATCAAGCCATGGGCAATCATGCAGCAGCTGAATCTTTATATAAAGAGGCAATAGAAATAACAAAGAGATCCTTAGGAGTAGATCACTCAGGTAATGTTATACCTGTAAATAATTTGGGGAATCTTTATGCAGAAATGGGTAATTACCCAGCCGCTGGACATTTTTATAAAGAGGCATTGGAGATAATAAAGAAAGCTTTTGGAGTTGAACATCCATATTATCTTTCAATATTAAATAATATGGGGCTTCTTTATCACTACACGGGTAATTACCCAGCCGCTGAACCTTTGTATAAAAAGGTATTAGAAATAAGAAAGAAGACATTAGGAGTTGAACATCCAGATTATGCATCAAATTTAAATAATTTAGGGCTTCTTTATAGTGACATGGGTAATTTTGTAGCCGCCGAACCTTTGTTAAAAGAATCATTAGAAATAAGAAAGAAAGTGTTTGGAGTTGAACATCCAGATTATGCTTTAGGTTTAAGTAATTTGGGGATTCTTTATAAAAGAATGGGCAATTATGCTAGTGCCGAACCTTTATGTAAAGAGGCATTAGGAATAATAATAAAAAAATTTAACAGTAGCCACCCCCTACATTTAGAATATTCGAATTCTTTAGCTGATTTATATTCAAGAACCAATCGCTTCAAAGAAGCATATAAAATTTATCAGAGAAATGTTGAAATAAATAAAAAAAATATTGCTGATAATTTTGAATGGCTAACCGATATAGAAAAAGAAGCCTATTGGGAAAAAGAATCTGCTTTTTATGATAACTTATCCTTGTTTTCAAGCAGATCCCATCAAGTGATTCCCGAAGCCGTAGCACTCAATTACAATGTAGCCTTATTTACAAAAAATAAATTACTCGAAACTAAGATTAGCAAAGAAAGCTACTACAACGATATAAATAATTTAAGAGAGGAGCTGAGATATCGCAGAAAGCTGCTGATCAAAATGGAGTCTGATGGATCGGATAATAAGGAAAAGATAAATGAATTGCGCCACCAAGCAGATTCTCTGGATAAATTGCTCACAATGTCCTGGCCGGCTTATGCGGAGCAAAAGAGAAACCTGAGCATCACCTGGGATCAAGTAAAGGAAAATTTGGCTAAAGGTGAGGCAGCCATTGAGTTTGTGCGTTTCAGAGTGCATGAGGATTCAGTCTATCAGTATCAGGCACTTATTATTCGAAAAGACAAAGAATGGCCAAGCTTAGTGCCTTTGTGTACTGAAGATGACCTCAAAAACATACCACCAAAGTCTGGTTTCAGTGCCTACTATCCTCTAGTATGGAAACCCTTGGAAAAGCAAATAAAAGACATCATCACTATCTATTATGCGCCATCAGGAGAGCTATACAACGTCCCATTCCATGCACTGTACAAACAAAAGGGTAATGGGGACGAGAATATCCCTGCCAAAGTTTCCAAAAGAGGTGTTATCCTACAGGAGGAGCAAACGATATCTGAAGAAGTAGCAAATTATTTATTGGATCAGTATTCTCTACATCAGCTAACCTCTACCCGTTATTTAGCGATGAATTTGAAGAAAAAGGAGAAAGCCCCACTCAACAAGAGTCTGGCTTTGATAGGAGGTATTGATTACAACGCGCTCCCCGGTGATGCTATAAAATCTAATAAGAAGAAAGGCAAGAACTATGCAGCAAGTAGCAGCAGTGATGCATCAGGCAAGCTGGATTATCTGGAAGGCACGCAGGATGAGATCGATGCGATTGAAAAGTCTACTGTTTCCGATACATGGGAAGTTATTAGCTTTGAAGGTTCTAGAGCAACAGAGGAGAATGTGATCAAACAAGAAGACAAAGAAGCAAAAGGGGTGTTACACATTGCCACCCACGGTTATGCATTTGAACAAGGCGATGCAGACAGTACAGTTAACAAAAACTCATTGCATTACAATTACCGCTTTAGTGAGAACCCTATGGTACGCAGCGGACTGATACTCGCAGGAGGTAACTGGGCATGGACAGGAAGTGATACACTCAGTAAACTTGGTGCAGAGCAGAATGGCATCTTAACAGCTCTGGAAGTATCACAACTGAAGCTCAGAAAAACAAAACTCGTAGTGCTGTCGGCCTGTGAAACCGGTCTTGGTAAAATCGAAGGTAGCGAAGGAACTTTTGGGTTAAAGCGAGGTTTCAAGCTGGCTGGGGTAGAACAAATGATTGTGAGTTTATGGTCGGTCCCCGATAAAGAAACCGTGGAACTGATGACCTTATTCTACGAAGACCTTTCCAAAAGTCTCAACCCAGTCATTTCTTTTGAAAAAGCCCAGAAAGAAATGCGTAACAAATACCCCTTACGCCCAGACCTCTGGGCTGGATTTGTGCTGGTGAGATAAAAATTAATTCCTTAATATATGCATCATCAGATGCAAAATTATCAATTAGGATATCGAAAAATAAGAGACCACAACAGTGATACAACTGTGTTCCTAACCATGACAATTGATGCCTCCGATGCTGCCTACCTGAACGATCCGTTAATTCGCAGCCGCAGGACGATTTCAAGCTCAGAACTGGCTATTGAACTGAACCAGATCCCTGCCCGCAAGAAGGTTCTGATCCTGGATGCCTGTTCCTCGGGGCAGGCAGCCAACAATTTGTCGGTTTCACTGAAAGATATCCCTTCCAGCCAGAAACGAGCCCTGGAGTTCACCCAGGATGCTACGGGTTCCTTTATTCTTGCCAGCTCAGCAGCTAACAGTGTAAGTTATGAAACCAGCATCTATAGACAGGGGCTTCTTACTTATGCTTTGTTGAAAGGGATGCGGGGAGGCCAGCTGAAGAAAATCGAAGAGAGTGAGTATATAGATGTAGAGAAACTCCTTCAGTATGCCAAATCAGAAGTTCCTATGCTTGCTAAGAGTGTTAGCGGAGTTCAGGAACCCATTTACCGGAATCCATTAGGATCGAGTTTTTACATTGGGAAGATGAATGCGGAGGATAAAGAGAAAATACAATTAACTGAGCTAGGACCTGTGTTTATTCCATGTAGATTTTCAAACCAGGATTTGGAACAAGC
>Ga0268276_1002313_pt1 | contig 16513 bp, 15 predicted proteins | sample saktaG_4_FD_190145 | JGI IMG/M metagenome (GOLD analysis project Ga0268276, IMG submission 190145) | Saline water microbial communities from Sakinaw Lake, British Columbia, Canada - sak_2010_1_5_45m | ecosystem: Environmental > Aquatic > Non-marine Saline and Alkaline > Saline ...
AAAAGACGGTTTGATTATGATTTTTAAGGCTAGCCATCCAAAATGGAGTTATGCTAGAGTGGACGAAAGTGGTAAGGTAATGGAAGTGGCAGAAAAAAAATTAATTTCTGATAAAGCAACAGTTGGTATCTATTATTTTAGCAAAGGCAGTGATTTTGTGCGTGGAGCCAAACAGATGATCGAACAAAATATTAGGACTAATAATGAATTCTATGTTTGTCCGGTTTATAATGAATTAATTTTGGAAGATAAAAATATTTATATTTATGATATTCCAGCAGAAAAGATGCATGGCATGGGGACACCAGAAGATTTGAATGCGTTTTCGGAATTTGTAAAAGAAAAAGGAATAAAATTATAATAATTTATGTTGTTCATAAGCCACCGCGGTAATTTAATTGGTTCTCAGCCAGAGTTAGAAAATAGCGAAGCATATATTATTAAAGCTCTGGAGAGCGGTTTTGAGGTTGAAATTGATGTTTGGTTTAAAGATAATGAAATATTTTTAGGCCACGATCAGCCAACTTATCAGACTAGTTTGGATTTTTTAAATAATTATAAAAGTAAGTTGTGGATCCATTGTAAAAATTTGGAAGCACTGAATTTTTTATTGGGGCAAGTTGGTTTTAATTTTTTCTGGCATGAAACTGATGATTACGCTTTGACCTCAAAAGGATTTATCTGGACTTTTCCCAAACAGCCTATATCTGAAAAAAATATATTAGTTGTCAGAGGTCAGATAAAAAAAGAAGATTTACCAAATTGTTTCGGAGTTTGCAGTGATTATGTAAAATCTTTAAAATAAATAAAATAATAGATATCAATATACTAATTTTACGAATTATACTAATGGATACAAATATTCTTCGGCAAACACACATTAGTATTCATTCGTATCATTAGTACCATTCGTATATTAGTATCTCTCATTCGTATGTTGAAGAAGTGGTTTAAAAAACTATTTAATTTACTGGAAAGGCCGTGGCCATATTTCTTTACATTTCATCTACGTCCCAAAAAAGCAGATAAGATTGGTATTGTTTCTGATAAATTAATTAATTATCCAAAAGTAGCGATTGTGATGCAGGGTCCGATTATTTATGATCAGGATTTTACTTTGGAGACGATTAAAATATATAAAAAACTTTTTCCTCAAGTGATAATCATTCTTTCTACTTGGGATTATGAAAAAAAAGAATATATTGAGGAAATAAAAAAAGAAACTGAAGAAGTATTATTGAATAAAGTTCCTAGCGAGAAGGGTGTACAGAATATTAATTTTCAAATTGTTTCAAGTTTGTCTGGTATCAAACGTGCTAAAGAATTAGATGTTGAGTATGTTTTTAAAACTAGAACTGATCAGCGGATATATGGGGTAAATAGTTTGGAATATTTGGTAAATATTTTAGAAAAATTTTCAGCAGTTGGTGATTATAGACAAAAAAAGAGAATTATTGGCTGTAGTTTAAATTCTTTTAAATATAGAATGTATGGAATTTCTGATATGAATCTGTTTGGTCAAATTGATGATTTATTTAATTATTGGGATATTAATTTGGTAGATAATCAAGGTACTACCTATGCGCCAGAAGCAAAATTTAATGAGGTTCATTTAGCCACTTCTTTTTTGAAAAGAATTGGTTGTGAAGTCAAGTGGACGTTGGAAGATAGCTGGCGAACATTTGCGGATTGTTTTGCTATAGTGGACGAACAATCTCTGGATATCTACTGGTATAAATACGCGCGTATGAAAGAATATAGATATGTCCGTTATGATTCTGAAAGAAATGATCAGGAAATGACTTTTAGAGAATGGTTTAATATTTATACTGGTTTACAAAATAAGAGCAGTGTTGATTTAAACAAAATAAAAAAAATCATTCCTTGATTATTAGTATTCATTCGTATCATTTCAGCTAGAGGACTGATCTGTCCTTTGGCGGAAGTAAATTAGTATATTAGTATCTATTATGAGTATTATTGAAGTAAAAAATTTAGGTAAAAGATATAACATTGGTGAGCGCCAGAGTTACGTTGCTTTGCGTGATGTTTTAACTAATATTGCTAAATCGCCGGCACGTTGGTTTGGTAATAAAATTAAAACAGCTTTGAGTCAAGAGAAAAGTGACGAATTTTGGGCTCTTAAAGACGTGAATTTTAATGTTGAACAAGGGGAAGTGCTAGGTATTATAGGTAGAAATGGTGCAGGCAAAAGTACTCTTTTAAAAATTTTATCACAAATTACCCCACCAACCACAGGGGAGATTAGGATTAAAGGACGTGTTGGAAGCTTGTTAGAGGTAGGGACTGGTTTTCATCCAGAATTGACTGGCAGAGAAAATATTTATTTAAATGGCGCAATTTTGGGAATGCGAAAAAAAGAAATTGAAAAAAAGTTTGATGAAATTGTTGAATTTTCTGGTGTCAGTAAATTTTTGGATATGCCTGTCAAACGTTATTCTTCTGGTATGTATGTGCGTTTGGCATTTTCAGTTGCCGCTCATTTGGAGCCGGATATTTTAGTGGTGGATGAGGTGTTATCTGTTGGTGATGCCGAGTTTCAAAAGAAATGTTTAGGTAAAATGGGTGAGGTTACAAAAAAAGAAGGTAGAACAGTTTTATTTGTGAGTCATAATATGAGTGCGGTGCAGAGGTTGTGTTCAAAATGTATTTTGTTGGAAGGTGGAAAAGTTGTATTTAGTGGAGAAACAAAAAAAACCATTAATCACTATTTATCAATTTTTGAAGAAGAAAAGTTTTCGGATTGGTGTAATTCTGGTAATATATTTAACAATCCTTGGTTTAAACCAATAAATGTTTATTTGTCAGATGATAGTGGACATAAAATTGTTGAGAAAATATCAAATGATAGCGATGTTTGGTTGAATATAGAGGGTTATGTTGAAGAGTTAGATAGCTCGTTAAATTTAGGATATGTAATTTATAATGAGGATAATGTTCCTGTGTATATGTCTTTTTACACTGACTCACCCAAAGAAAGCTGGCCTCCTTTTAGTTTGGGGAGATGTGTATTAAGAACTAAATTGCCAAAGGGATTTTTCAATGAGGGTGTTTATAAAATAATGTTGGATTGTGGTTTAGTGCACAAACAATATCTTTTTGGACCCACAATTTTAAATACCCCATCAATCAGCTTTAAAATAAACAGTAGTTTAAGAAGTTCACCATATTGGACAGAAAAAAGAGACGGAGTGACGGCGCCGATAATATCATGGGAAGTAGTTTAAAAAATATTTTTTAATTTTAAGATATTTTAATATGAATTCTAAACAGACTTTATTAGGTGTAGAAGTTTTAAGAAAGCCGGACAATAAAGAAGTTACTACTGTATTGAAAATTACAGACAGTGATTCGGTTTTGCGCGAGCTTGTAGGCAAAGAGCAGTATGACGAATATCGGTCTTTATGGAAAAAAGCATCAACTTTGCAATATGTTTCCGATTATCCTCTTCAATTAGATTTTGAGCTTAATTATTCTTGTAATTATTCTTGCCATATCTGCACGTGGGCCAGAGAAATAAGGGGTGATAAGAATAGAAGAACTTGGTTTGATCTCGCTGCCTTTAAAGAGGTAATTGACGAAGGAGTGAAGAAAGGACTAAAAGCAATTAGATTAAATTTTTTAAATGAACCGTTGATGCGACCGGATATTGTGGATTTTGTTAGTTATGCGAGAAAGGCTGGTGTTCTTGATGTTTATTTTAGTACCAATGGTTCTCTATTGACTAAAAAAATAGCCGAAGGTTTAATTGAGTCTGGCCTGACTAGATTGCAAGTTTCTTTGGACGCGACAACGGAAGAAACTTATAGTAAGATTAGGCAGGGGGGCAAGCTAGCCAATGTTGTCTCCAATATTCATAATTTTTTGGAAATAAGAAGAGATTTAAAATCCAAAACACCTCTTTTGCGAGTTAATTTCGTCAAAACTAGGGACAATGAATACGAATTGAAGGATTTTATTGAATATTGGAAAACAAAAGTTGATTTGATTGGAATCCAGGATTATATTAATATTAATAATCCGGTTTTGAGCGAAACGGCCTTTGAGAATATGCCCAAATTTAATTGTGCCCAATCATTTTGCCATCTGACCGTGCGTTATAATGGCGAGATATTGCCTTGTTGTACCTTTTTTGGAGCGGAATTACCGATTGCTAAATTGAAGACAAAGATAGGTGTGGTATTTTCAGATGTCACACATTTTGCCAGCGCCACTAATCCCAAAGATCTTCCTTTAATGACTATAGAGGAGGCATGGAAATGTCCAAAGATTGATTATTTAAGAAAGATGCATATAGCGGGCGAGTATTATAAGCATCCAGTATGTAAAAAATGTGTTATGTCAACCTCGCATCTAGATGTTATATAAATTTAAAATAATATAAAATATATGTTTACAATTTTTGCTAACATGAAAATGGATAATGCAGACAGATTACAACACTTTAAGGATTCATTTGATTCTATTAGTGACATTAGTGATGATTGGTTGATAAATATTCGTGGACTATATCGTAATCAGGCTTTGGATTACATTAGAGAGAAATTAAAAGGTAGGATGATAGAATTTAGTCTTTTGGACGACAAGAGAAGATGGAGTCGCAACGCTTTGGAAATGACAGCCAAGGCAAAATATAATTATATTTTAATGTGGAATGAAGACCATATAAATTTGGTTCCACAGGATATTTATAAAGAGTTAGTTAAAGAATTAGCAGAAAATAAAGTGGATAATATGACTTATTCTTGGTGGTTTTTTGGTCGTCAGAATAGATGTTTTAACGGGTATAAGAAGAAAGAGTTAAAATATGTTGACATAGTGGAACTTACTCCGGAAGTCTGGGAAAAAATAAAAGCCAGAGGGTACGTTTATGGTTTTATTTCAGTAATAGACATTTTTCACAAAGATTTATTACATAAAGTATTAAAGGAAGATATTAAAAAATGGTCAAACTTTTCCAGTAAATTTGTTTATAAAATGATACACCTGCCTTCTTGGTTTGGATTTAAAATTAACGAAATGGATTATTATCATTTTTTCCAAAGAATAAACCATAAATTTTTTAGAGATAAATTTCCTTTCTATACTCTGGAAGGTCCTTTTAATGTGGAAAAAGAGAATTTTCGTACGGATTATTTACCTCTGACTTTTGCCATACCAAGACAGGAATTGTTTGCTTGTATTAATAAAGATATGAATATGGGTGAAGGAAGGTATACATTATTGGATCGTGGTTTGTATTATTATTAAATATGTAAATATGAAAAATTGTGTAAACAAAAAAATAATAAAAGTTCCTACCCACCTTATTTTAGATGTAGATGGGGTGTTTAGTACTGGTCAATTTCTTTATACCGAAGATGGTAAATTTGCTAAGGTCTTTGGTCCGCATGATAATGATGGTATAAAGATGGTTAAAAAGTATCTTAATGTTTGTTGTATTTCTGCTGATAAAAGAGGTTGGGGAATAACCCAAAAAAGAATTGTTGATGATATGGGTTTGCGGTTGGAATTAGTGCCTGAGGCAGAAAGGATGGAGTGGCTACAAAAAAATTTTGATTTGAAGAGATCAATATATATGGGGGATGGAATTTTTGATGCACAAGTGTTTCCTTTATTTTTATATAGTGTCGCGCCCCAAAACGCTTTTTATTTGGCAAAAGAAAGGGCTGATTATGTGACTAAAGTTAATAGTGGCGAGGGGGCTGTAGCTGAGGCCTGTCTGCATATTATGGAAAGATTTTTTGAGCCATTTATTTTATAGCTTTTTATGATAAACAAGGACACTAAATTATGTATTTCTATTGCCGAAAAATCAAGTAATTTTGGTAGTACTATTTTTAATAATGCTTTTCAATTTTTAGCTTTGGATTATGTTTATAAACCGTTTTGCGTATTAGCCAAGGATTTACCACAAGCCATTCAAGGCATTAAGGCCTTGGGAATTAGGGGTTGTGGTGTTTCTATGCCTCATAAAATAAAGGTGCTTAAATATTTGGATAAAGTTGATAAAGTGGCAAAAAAAATTGGTGCAGTAAATACTATCGTAAATAAAAAAGGAAAATTAATTGGATATAATACTGATTATATTGGTGCTAAACGGGCTTTGGAAGAAAATTATAATGTTAGAAATAAAAAAGTTTTATTAATTGGTGCGGGCGGTGTGGCGCGAGCAATTATTGTGGCATTAATAAAATTGGGTGCAGGAAGCATTTTTATTGCCAACAGAGATAATCAAAAGGCGAAATTATTGGCGAAGAGATTTAAATTAAACTTTTGTAATTTTAGTGAGGTTAATAATTTTAGAGGTGATTTATTGATTAATGCCACTTCAGTTGGGATGTCTCCAAATAAACAAGAAATGATAATCAATAAACAAAGTATAAAGCATTACGAGGTCATTATGGATGTAGTAATTGCGTTAGAAATGTCTGCTTTAATAAAAGCGTCAAAGAGTATGAAAAAAAATATTATAATCGGCGCGCAAATGTCAATGTATCAAGCGGCGTCGCAGTTTGAATTGTATACGGGTAAAAAGGCGCCTTTTAAAGTAATTAAACAAAGTATCAAAGAATATCTAAAGTTAATTTAATTTTATGAGTTATAAAGTTTGTATTTTGGCGGCTGGAGCTGGAACAAGGATGGGAGAATTATCAAATAATATCAATAAAGCAGTTCTCCCTATAAATTTTAAGGCTGTAATTTCACATATAGTTGAAAAATTTTCTAAAGAAATAGAGATAGTTGTCGCTGTTGGTCATAAGAAAGAAACAGTGATTGACTATTTAGCACTTGCTCATCCTGATAGAAAATTTATTTTTGTTGAAGTGGATAAATATGTCGGTCCTGGCACTGGACCAGGGTATTCATTGTTGTCTTGCAGAGAGAATTTGCAATGTCCTTTTGTTTTTTTTGCGGCCGATACATTGGTGCTCGAAAATATTCCAAAACCAGATCAGAATTGGTTTGGAATTGCGCCCGTTAAAGAAACTGAAAGATATTGCACGGTTAAAATTAAGAATAATCTCATTTGTCAGTTGGATGATAAAGTAAAAAATAATAATAAGTTTGCCTTTATAGGACTCGCAGGTGTTAAAGATTACAGTGTTTTTTTTGAGGCATTGGATAAAAACAAGGAAATAGTGGGCGGGGAGATTCAAGTTTCTAATGGATTCAAAAAATTGGTTGAACATAGTTTAGTGCCGGTCGGATTTACATGGTTTGATACAGGGATTCTTGAAAATTACAAAGAAACTAATCAAAGTTTATCTTTGGGAGAAAAAAAATTTGATTTCAGCAAAGACAAAGGGGAGGAGTTTCTTTATTTTGTAAATGGAATGGTTATAAAATTTTTTGTGGATGAAAAAATAACGGCTAATAGATGTTTGAGGGCCAGAACCTCCCTCAAGGGCTTATGTCCAGAAATAGAAGGGCATCGCGGTAACTTTTATTGCTATAAAAAGCTCGAGGGGCAGACTCTTTATAACGTTCTAAATTCACAAATGGTGAAAAATTTTTTGCAATGGGCTAAAACGAATTTGTGGAAGAAGTTAAAACTTTCTGATTTAGAGAAAGAAGAATTCGTCGTAGCATGCAAGAAATTTTATATAGATAAGACCACTAAACGCCTCAAAACGTTTTATGATAAAACTGGGATTGAGGATGGCTCGACAAGTATAAACGGTGTGTTAACTCCCTCGCTTAAAGAATTGATGAATAAAATTGATTGGGATTACATAACTAATGGTATACCCAGCAATTTTCATGGCGATTTGCAATTTGATAATATTTTAGTTACCAAGGATTCAGTGAGTAATTTGGAAAAATTTATTTTATTGGACTGGAGGCAAGATTTTGCTGGCTTGACCAATATGGGTGATCTTTATTATGACTTGGCAAAATTGTATGGTGGTGAATTAATTTCTTACCAACTTATAAAAGAAGGGCTGTTTTCTTTTGATATGAGCGGGGCGAGCATATATTATAACTATCATCTAAAAAATGATTTGGTAGAGGCTAGGGAAGAATATGAATTTTTTTTAGAGAAAAATGGTTTTGATTTTTTTAAAATAAAAATAATTACGGCTTTGATATTCCTCAACATGTCTCCCATGCATCACGAACCCTTTGATCGCCTACTGTATTTCATGGGCAAAAGCATGCTTTATAAATTAGTAAGCAGATAGTATGTCAAATAAACTTAGTGCCACTCTGGGTGTCGGGTCAATGAGTTCGGAAATCATTGAAGCCGTTTTTAGGTTTTCTAATTATCATCGTAAACAGCTAATGTTGATATCCTCTAAAAATCAGATTGATCATAATGGAGGGTATGTAAATAACTGGACCACTATGCAATACATGGAATTCATAAATAAATTAAGAACTATTTACACTAATAGTGACGTTAAAATTTGCAGAGACCATTGTGGACCAGGGTTTAATGGTCTCAGTGATTTAAATGATACTTATAAAACAATTGATTGTGATATAGAAAATGGTTTTGATTTAATGCATATAGATTTTTGTCATTTTGATAGTGTACAAGGTCAGAAATTGGAAGAATCTAAAAAGGCAATTGAATATTGTTTAAAATTGAAACCGGATATTCATTTAGAAATTGGGACAGATGAGAATACTGGTACAAATTATAATTTACCAAATCTGTCTGAGATAGAGGAAGAGGTTGATTTTTTTAAAGATTTTTGTAATCCCCATTTTTATGTAGCGCAGACTGGTAGTTTGATTACAGAAATAAATCAAGCAGGAACTTTTAATGGTCACTTTATAAAAGAAATTTACAAAATACTTAAACAAAAGAATATAAAATTAAAAGAACATAATGCAGACTATTTATCTGAAGTTGAAATAGGAAAAAGAAAGGGTATTGTTGATGCTTTAAATATTGCGCCTCAATTAGGTGTAGTACAAACTCAGACAGTCCTTGCTAAGTGTTTAATTTATGGCGTAGATTTTACCCAGTTTTTAGAAGAGGTTTATAAAGGGAGAAAATGGAAAAAATGGCTAGACAAAAATACAGCGGAGAATAAATTTTTGTGTTCAATAATTGCTGGGCATTATCATTTTGCCTCAGATAGTTATAAGCACATTATAGCCCAACTTGAACAATGTGAAGATATTCATGGAAGTTTAATTGATGTGGCTGAAAATTTAATTAATCATTATCACGAAAGTTATGACAAATTCTAAAATCGTAAAAAAACCTTGGGGTAAAGAAATTTGGTTGGAATTGAATGATAAATATTGTTATAAGAGAATTTATATAAGTGCTGGGACTCGTACAAGCTATCAGTATCATAACAATAAGCTAGAAACTAATTATATTATTGCTGGCGAGGCAGAGGTATGGCTTGAAAATGATCAGGGAGTAGTGGAAAAGAAAAAAATGAAAGCAGATGATTTTTTTACAGTCATACCACCACGGAAACATAGAATAATAGCTATTACAGACATCATTCTGCAAGAAGTTTCTACTCCAGAGGTGGATGATGTTATTAGAATAGAGGATGATAATAATAGGCAGGATGGACGTATTGATAGTGAACATAATAGTTTAAATAAATAGTTAAGATAAAATTATGTCTAAAACAATAGCATTCATTCCCGCTCGGGGTGGCAGTAAATCAATACCTTTAAAAAATATCAAAGATTTTTGCGGAAAACCATTGATATATTGGAATTTAAAAGCGTTGCAAGACGCTAAATTGGTGGATGAGGTGTATGTGGCGACCGATAGTGAGAAGATTAAAAATGTTGTGGTGGGTTTTGGTTTTAACAAAGTTCAGGTATATGATCGTGACTCACAAAACGCTAGCAATACTTCCAGTACAGAAAGTGTAATGCTTGAATTTTTGGAAAAACAAAATTTTGTGGCCGATGATATATTTATTTTAGTTCAAGCCACTTCTCCTCTCACCCAAACTAGTAATTTTGAAAATGGAATAAGAAAGTATAAGGAGTCAGAGTGTGATTCACTTTTAAGCTGTGTGAGGATAAAAAGTTTTTTCTGGACAGAAACAGGTGAGTCATTTAATTATAATTATAAAAAACGTCCACGTCGGCAGGATTTTGAAGGGATGTTAATGGAGAATGGTGCTTTTTATATCAATACTGTGGATAATATCAAGAAACACAAAAATCGTTTATGTGGAAGAATTGCCACATATGAAATGCCTGAATATACCGGGGTTGATTTAGATGAGCAGGTTGATTGGGATGTTTCTGAGGTTTTGATGAAAAAATATATTTTGAAATAATAATATCGTTTACTAATATGACAAAAACTGCTTTTATTACAGGTATTACAGGGCAGGATGGTCCTTATTTGGCTAAGATACTTTTAAATAAAGGATATCAGGTCTATGGCATGGTGAGAAACATGCCAACTCCCAATCTCTATGGGATCAGTTTTTTGAATATCAAAGATAAAGTGCAATTAATTTTTGGAGACCTAAGCAATATAAAATCCATTGAGGATGCTTTGTTGGAAGTGAAACCCGATGAGATTTACCATTTGGCTTCGCAATCGTCGGTAATTAATTCTTGGAGTAATTGTCTAAATACTTTAAGTACGAATGCTGATTCAAGTACTCCATTCTTAGAATATGTTAAAAAAAATCCTAAGACTAAACTTTTTTTAGCCCAAAGTTCTGAATTATTCGGAAAAAATCTTGAAAATCATGAAAAAAATAATTTTGAACCATGTTCTCCGTACGGTGTGGCCAAGCTGGCTTCTTATCACCTAGGAAAAATTTTTAGAGAAAAATATGATTTGTTTATAGTTAATGGTTTATTTTATATTCACGAATCTCCGTTGCGGAATATTAACTTTTTTTCCCGTAAAGTAAGTCAGACTGTTGCTAGGATAGCTGCTGGTGTAGAGAAAGAGATAGTTTTGGGCAACATAGATTTATACCGCGATGTTGGTTTTGCTGGTGATTATATGGAAGTTGTTTATCTCGCTTTGCAAAGGGAAGTTCCTGATGATTATATTATTGCCACTGGGCAGTGCACTTTATTGAGGGATTTTGTCAAGGAAGCATTTGCCGAAGTGGGGATTGATGATTATGAAAAGTATTTAAGATTTGAAAAAAGTTATTTTCGTAAAAACGATCCAGTCAAGATAATGGGATTTCCACAACAGACGTTTCAAAAGTTGAACTGGAAACCCAATACAACCGTGATTGAGATTGTAAAACAAATGTTATCTCATGATATAGAATTTATAAAAAATCCCCAAAATCTTGAATCCCAGTGTGTTACCCCTTATTCTTCAATGTTGCAGAATAGATCCTAACTTTATAAGTATGATTTTAGATCGTGTAATAAAAAGCCAAAAGGTAGATAACCTTTTTTCTCCAGAAGGGACAAATTCCGTTTATATTATTTGTGAAATCGGCATCAACCATAATGGTTCGTTGAATACTGCTTTATCTTTGATAGATGCTGCCAAACAGTCCGGGGTGGACGCGGTTAAGTTTCAAAAAAGAGATTTGGATAAGATATATGCTAAAGAAATTTTGTCAGATACCAATAGTGCCGAGTGGAATTTTGATTATTTGATGCCTCTGCTAAAAAAATTTGAACTAACATCGGTAGACTATTTACAAATTAAGCAACATTGCCAAGAATTGGGTTTGGATTTGATAGTTACTCCTTTTGACGAGAATTCGGCCGATTTTGTTTATCAGTTGGGCATATCGGCTTTCAAAATTAGTTCGGCGGATATGACTAATTTTGGTTTGATCAAAAAATGTGCTAGTTATAATCTTCCTTTGATAATTTCCACTGGCATGTGGAACGCGGACGAGATTAAAGAATGTGCTGAATTTTACAAAAAAAATAAAATTAAGTTTGCTTTGCTTTTGGCCAATTCCAGTTATCCCACTCCTTACGAAGCAATTAATTTGAAGTTTTTAGAGAATTTAAAAGTTTTAAGCCCAGTGGTTGGTTATTCAGGGCATGAACGTGGGATATTTATTCCGGTGGCAGCCGTGGCTTTAGGCGCTAAGATTGTGGAAAAGCATATAACCTTTGACCGTAATGCCGAGGGACCGGATCATAAGGCGTCCCTTTTGCCGGAAGAATTTACCGAAATGGTTGATCATATCAGGATGTTGGAAAGGGCTTTGGGAAAAGACAAGGAAGTAAATCAAGCCGAAAAATTAAATAAAGAAGTATTTGCTAAATCGGCTGTGGCTGATTTGTCTATTAAAAAAGGGCATATTTTGAAACCGGATGATATTTCATTTAAATCACCTGGTAAGGGGATTTTCCCCCACCAGATAGAAAAGTATTATGGCTTGGTTTTTAAAAAAAATGTCGCCCATGGGCATTATATAGCAGATGATGATTTCGTGGATGAAAAATTGATTAAGGATTGGAAAAAGTTTTCTTTTGTCCAAAAATGGGGGGTAAAGTGTCGGTTTCACGATTTTGCTGATTATCAAGTTCTTAATTCACCAGTGATTGAATTTCATTGTTCCGAAACTGATTTAGATGTTGATTTCATTGATTGTTCGGATAGATCTGAATTAATTGTTCACGCACCAGAAATAGTAGACGGAGAGTTGGTTGACATTTGTACTAGTGACAAAAGGAAAGTTGATAAATCAATAGTTATTTTACAAAAGACTATTGAAAAGGTCTTGGAGATTAGTAAAAATTGGTCAGTGGTCAAGCCTAAAATAGTAGTTCATCTTGGCGGGATGTTGATGGATAGAAACGAGAGTCGGGATGTCAATAAAAGAATGATGGAAAGAGCAATAACCAGTTTTGCGCGTTTGGATTTTTCTCCTCAAGAAGTGGATATAATTCCGGAGAATTTACCCCCTCGGCCATGGTATTTGGGCGGGGAGTGGTTTCAGTATGGCTTTATGTTGCCAGAAGATTTTTTGGAATTTTGCGGGCATTTTGGTTTGGGTATGACTTTGGATATCTGTCATGCGGCCCTTTATTGCAATTATGCTAATCAAGATTTAGCCAAATATGTTGCCAGCGTAAAAAATTTAATTAAGCATGTCCATATTTCCGACGCCAAAGGTATAAATGGCGAGGGGCTACAAATTTATGATGGGGAAATAAATTTTGAGTCAGTGTTTAGCGAATTTAAAGATTTAAATTTTTCGTGGGTACCTGAAATTTGGAGTGGACATTTGCACCATGGATCTGGGGTTTATCAGGCATTAAATTTATTGGAAAAATATAATGGAATATTATAATAAAAAAATAATTATGTCTAAGCATTGTTACTTGTGTGGTAATAATAAATTTATCGTAAAAAATAAAAAAACTAGAGATAATAATAATGTGAGTGTGGTGCAGTGTCGTCGTTGTTTGCTTACTTCTTTGAGTTCTTTTGCACATCTAAAAAAGATTTCTTATGAGCGTGGTGATATGCATGAGGTGGTGGCAAATAGTATTCGCGATTATCGGAAATTACTCCGTAATTTTTATAATGATGATTTGCGTCGGTTTGAGCAATGGAAGAAAGTGATAAAAAATAAGTCTGTTTTGGATTTTGGTTGCGGTGCGGGTGGATTTTTGCAACTGGCGCAGAGAGTTGCCCGTCAGGTCAAGGGGGTGGAGTTGGATAAGATTGTCCGTTTTTATAATAAAAATATAGAAGTAAAGAAAAATATAGATGAATATAAAGAGAAATTTGACGTTATTACCCTTTTTCATGTTTTGGAACATTTACCCGACCCAATTAGTTTTTTGCGAAAATTAAAAAAAAATCTCAAATCAAGAGGCAAAATAATTATTGAAGTGCCTAGCGATGATGATGCGTTGATTTCTTATTATAAATTGCAGGCATTTAAAGATTTTACTTATTGGAGTTTGCATTTGTATTCTTATAATAAGAAAACTTTGGCAAAAATTTGTCAGCGCGCTGGTTTCTCAAATGTCAAAATAGATTTTTTTCAACGTTACCCTTTGGCTAATCACATTGGTTGGTTGAAAGATGGCAGGCCTGGCGGGCATAATGTTTATAAGGAATTAAATGGTTCGGATTTAAATGAACAGTATACTCGGCAGTTGAGGAAAATGGGAGCTTGCGATACTTTGGTGGCGGTTTTTAAAAAAAATTAAATATTTTTTTAATTTATGAATAAAAAAATTTGGATAATTGTTGATCATCCTATGCAGATAACCACCGCTGTTGGTTTGGCATTATATTTTGGTAAAGATTATACTGTTAATTTGTTAATTTCTAAACATCCCTATTGGTGCGGGGCAGATGTGGCCAGCTTTAGTAGTTATTTTAAGGAGATTCATTGGTTTTTTAAGGCAGGTTTTTCTTGGATTTTTCCTAGGGAAATAGGTAAAATTTTGTATAATAAACAAAAAATAAAAAAATTGGAAATAAACAAAGATGACATATTTTTGGTTTTATCAAATAAAGTTTTTTTGGAAACCCTGCTATTTTCAATCTATAACGAGAATAAAAGAGTATCAATTAATCCAGATTACTTAATTGACGGGGTTTTACTTCCTTACCAAGGGGGGGAATATAGAGAAAAAATTATTAGCAAGATTTGGAATTGTACTTTATTGTTATTTTTCAAAATGGAGCCGATTATATATTGTAAACATACAAAGGATAGGGCGCTTTACGCATTATTTTATAAAAAAGGGAATGGGGCGGTTTTTAGTCGTTGTTTTTCCATTAAGAATGTAGGCGTTAATAATTTATCCCCTGATGAAATACATGATGTTTCTATTTATGTAAGAGATATGATATGTCAAATAAGAGAAGAAAATAAAAGGAAAATGGTTGTTTTTTTTGGCAATTCAAACTATCCTAATAAATATCATATAGATTTTACTAACCGTTGTTTGAGATATATAGAGGAGTTTTTTCCTGAATATGATTATATCTTTAAATCTCACCCGAATGATCATGGTGAGGCGGAAGCAGTGGAATTGAGACAATTTAAAATTTATCAGCAAAAGATAATAGCTGAGCTTTTTTATTTAGAAAATTTAGATAAAATCTACCGTTGTTTTAGTATAGCCTCTACTGCTGTTAGGCATAGTATAGATATAGGCATTCCGTCTTATTATTTTCTCAAATTATACAAAGATTATTCTCCGGATCTTAATGATTTGTTGATGAGTATGGCGGCGGACACAAATAGCAAAGCTTTTATAGAAAGTTTTGAGGAACCACCGATAGCTTATGAAGTGGATTATAATTTAGAGGAGGTAGAAAGAGGATTGAAGAAAATTAATGATTTTTTATATGAAAATTGATATTAAAGAAGTTGAATTTAGTCCTATAAGCGTGGATGATGTTGGCTCCTTATTTTTTTATGAGGGAAGAGTATTTCGTGCTATTAAGTCAGAAGCAGTGACAGCTGTCAAGGAGTTATTTGTCAGCGGTTTGATTGAAGAACTTGTCAAAGAAAAGCTTTTTCCCAAAAGTTGGATTACGGATTTTCAGCTGGAAGACTTTGGTTTAATCGTAGAACATGAGAGGATTTCTCCGGTTGTTTATGCTTGTGAGTGGTCATTTAATATGCTTAGAGACGCGGCGTTAGTTATTTTACAAGTAAATAAGGTTGCTCGGAAATTTAATTATCAGACTAAAGATTGTCATACAGCCAATGTTTTATTTGATTGTGCCAAGCCAAAATTTATTGATTTGGGTAGTTTTATAAAATTAAATAAAAATGATGTCGGTTGGCTACCGCGTGAAGATTTTTTACGTTTATACTATTATCCTTTGATAGTTTGGGCAAAAGGAAGCCAATGTTTTGCTCGTTCGGTTTTTTTGTCAAGTCGTTATGCAACTATTTATGAATTTTTATTGCACCTGCATCCATATTTAAGGTTGCTTAAAATTGATTGGTTAGTACGGATAGCCAAGATGTTTTTTCGTTATTGCCAGATTGGGACGGTGGATGAAGGTAGAATAAAGACAAAATTATCAAAATTTGGTTTTGGTAGTTTGTTAGTCTGGCTTAAAAATTATAATTTGTTGCCTTGGCAAAAATTTGATTTTGATAAAATTGCAAAAAAAATAAAAAAAATTCAAATTAAAAATATCTCTTCAAAATGGGGGGATTACCAATCTCCTAGTGAGAAGAAAAGCTTTAGATTTAAAGAAGTATCTCGGATAGTTGATGATTTTAAAATAAGTTCAGCAGTTGAACTCGGTGGAAATCAGGGAGTTTTTTCCCAATTGTTAATTGAAGAAACTAAAGTAGAAAAAGTTATCTGTACCGATTATGATGATACAGCAATTGATGCATTATACCTTAAATTAAAAGGAAAAAATTTGAAAATTACTCCGGCTGTACTTGATTTTATTTTTTCTGATGAAATGCCTTTAGACAAAAGAACGTATGAACGTTTTAGAGCAGATGCTGTCTTTGTTTTGGCCGTTACTCATCATTTGATTTTAACTCAAAATATTCCACTGGATTATATTTTTAAAACAGTTTCAAAATTTACTAATCACTATGTTTTT
>Ga0268276_1002314_pt1 | contig 16507 bp, 22 predicted proteins | sample saktaG_4_FD_190145 | JGI IMG/M metagenome (GOLD analysis project Ga0268276, IMG submission 190145) | Saline water microbial communities from Sakinaw Lake, British Columbia, Canada - sak_2010_1_5_45m | ecosystem: Environmental > Aquatic > Non-marine Saline and Alkaline > Saline ...
AGGGAAAGGAGCACCTCAAGGATATTGTGTGCCTGTTAAACCAGGGAGAGTTTTATTTGAAGTAGATGGAGTTAGTGAGAAAATCGCGAAAGAAGCTATGAGAAAAGCGGGGACGAAATTGTCAGTAAAAACAAAGGTGGTAGGAAGAACTAATATTTAAGATATGGATTATAAAAAAAACACAAAAGAAGATTTGAATAAAATGTTATTAGAAAAAAAATCTGATCTAAGGGATTTTCGTTTTGGTTTATCAGGAAGCAAAACAAAAAATGTAAAAAAGGGAAAAGAAATTAAAAAAGATATTGCGAGAGTTTTGACAGAATTAAACGCTCGCAAGTAATTACTATGAAAACAAAAAATAAAACAGAAAATAAAACAGGAGCTACTCTATCACAAGGAAAGAAAAAAATTTTAAGTGGGGTAATTGTTTCTGCAAAAATGCAAGACACAGTAGTAGTGTTAGTTAAAAGATATGTCAAACATCCTAAGTATGATAAATACAGAATTATCTCAAAGAGGTATAAAGCAGATAGCAAGAGAGGTGAATACCAAGTTGGTGACCAAGTTAAGATAGAAGAATGTAATCCGATTTCTAAAGACAAAAAGTTTAAGGTAATAAAATAGAAATTATATGATTCAACCACAAACTATAGTAAAAATAACAGATAACTCAGGCGGAAAAATTGGCCGTGTTTTTAAGGTGTTGGGTGGCTCAAAGAAGCGTTATGCTAGGATAGGTGATGTGGTTGTTTTATCTGTGCAAGTAGCAGAACCAAGAAAATTAGTTAAAAAGAAAGATATTTTAAGAGGAGTGGTGGTCAGACAGAAGAAACAATTTAGACGAAAAGATGGCTCCTATATTAGTTTTGATGATAATGCTGTTGTAATTATAGACAAAGAAAAGAAAGAGCCAAAGGCAGGAAGAATTTTTGGACCTATCCCCAGAGAGATTGCTGATTTAGGTTATCAAAAAATTATTTCTTTAGCGCCAGAGGTAATATAACATTTATATGTTTAGTTTTTGAGAAAATAAATATCTTGTTGTTAAAGATTTCCCCATATCTTGTTTTTGAAAACCCAGTTCTAAGCCCAAGCCATTTTCAAAAACAAGATATGAGGAAATCTGAACTTATATAAAATTATGAAAATAAAAAAAGGCGATACAGTAAAAATAATTTCTGGTAAAGATAAAAATAAAACGGGTAAAGTTTTAAGGGCTTTTCCTACTCAAGAGCAAGTTCTTGTTGAAGGTATAAATTTTAAGAAGAAACATCAGAAACCAAAAAAAGGAGGACAAAAAGGGCAAATTCTTAAAAAGGCCTATCCAGTTCACGTTTCAAATGTAGTTTTAATTGATCCTAAAACAAAAGAGGGGACAAAGGTTGGAAGGAAATTAATTAAAGGAAAATCTGTTAGGGTTAGCAAAAAAAGTGGCGCAATTATATAAAATAGTCGAAAGTTGAAAGCCCATAAAGGAAAAATTGAAAAGCGATTTTTCAAAAAAAAGACTTTTGACTTTTGATTTTATAGACTTTAAACTAATTATCATGAATATTAAGGAAAAACAGAAGAATTTTTTTAGTAAAGCCAAAAAGGACTTTGCTTACAAAAATATTATGCAGGCACCTCGGTTAGAAAAGGTGGTTTTGAATATTGGAGTAGGAAAAGTGTCTAAAGATAAAAAAAGAATGGATTTAATCGTTGACCGCCTAGCTAAAATTTCTGGGCAAAAGCCAGCTTCTCGTAAAGCCAAAAAATCTATTGCCGCTTTTAAACTTAGAGAAGGTGAAGTTGTTGGTCTCCAAACGACCTTAAGAGGTGAAAGGATGTTTGGTTTTTTAGATAAATTAATTAATGTGGCTTTACCAAGGACCAAAGATTTTAGGGGGTTGTCTTTAACGTCAATTGATAAAATGGGGAATTGCACTCTTGGAATTAAGGAACATATTATTTTCCCCGAAGCATCTGATGAAGAATTAAAAGATGTTTTTGGTTTGTCTATTACCATTGTAACTTCTTCTCAAAACAAAGAAGAAACAACTGCTTTTTTGAGACATCTAGGTTTTCCTTTTAAAAAAGAAGAAGATAAGAAAAAATAGAAAAAAGGGGGTAAAGAAAATGCCGGAATATCGGTTGGAGTGGCAGGAAGCGAAAATAATTCAAGGAGTGAAGATAGTAATTAATTGTGCAAGAGTAATTACTATCAACAAAAAGGAACCACAACCAGATGGAAAGGCCGAGGAGGAGGCTAGAAACATTTTCAAAGAATTACCGTGTTTTTCGGCGACTTTAAAGAAAATTGTGGTTCTTTTTCAATTTATCGGGTTTTTTACTTTAATTTATGATGAAATAATTTATTGTATAGTTGGAACACTCAGGGGTACCCAGCAAAATCCTTTAGTCCTCTTCCTTATTCAATTTTAACAAAAAAGGGTTATTTTAATTGTTTTTTCGTTGACATTAACGGTTCTTTTTGGTAGTATAAACCAGTATCCGCCGTGGTGCGGATTTATTAAAAAGAACGAAATATGGCGAAAAAATCAGTAATTGCTCGTGCAAATAAGAAACCAAAATTTTCTTCAAGAATAGTTAGAAGATGTTTTAGATGTGGGAGAAGAAGGAGCTATATGAGTGAATTTGATTTGTGCCGAATTTGTTTTAGAGAATTAGCTAATGAAGGCAAAATTCCTGGGATTAAAAAATCGTCTTGGTAAAAAATAATATGAGTAGAGATCCAATTTCAGAATTAATAATCGGTGTTAAAAATGCAGGAGAAGCGGGAAAGTTTTCGGTTAAATTACCTTATTCTGATTTGAAGATGTCTATTGCGGAAGTTTTAAAAAAAGAAGGTTATATTAAAAATGTTTCCAAGATAGGAAAAATTCCTAAAAGAGTTTTGGAGGTTGAATTAGCTTATCGGGGGAGAGATTTACCTAAAATAAAAGGTGTAGTTAGGGTTTCAAAGTTATCAAAAAGAATTTATCAAGGGGCAAAAAATATCAAACCAGTTAAAAATGGTTATGGATTATCTATTTTAACAACTTCAAATGGAATTATGACTGATAAAGAAGCTCGCAAAGCTAAAATAGGAGGGGAAGTCCTTTTTAAGATTTGGTAATATTTTGCCCACAGATTTGAATTCAGTAAACTGAATTCAAATCTGTGGTTGCAAAATATTATCCTGTTAAATCTTTTGTGGAGCAAAAGAGCGAAATCTTTGATTTTGTATTTAATAGGATAATATATGTAATCAGAGTAGGGCGGATTAGAAACCCATGTTAAATATTTTTTAATTTTTTAACGAAAAATTAAAAGATTCAAATTTCTTCCTAAACCAAAACAAGGTTTTGGTCGGACGAACAATTTGGAAAATTGTTTTAGTCGAAATTTGATTTAACAGGGTAATATTTTTCTAATTCGCTTTGCTCATAAGAAAAATATTATGAGTAGAATAGGAAAACAACAAATAGAAATACCAGACAAAACAGAAGTTATCATTTCTGGTGATGGAATTTTGGTAAAGGGGCCTTTGGGTGAATTAAAAAAGAAGTTTAAACCAGAGATAATAAAAATAGAAATTAAGGACAAAATAATTTCTTTATTCCCCTTGGAAGAAACGCCCTTTGCTCAAGCTCTTTGGGGGACAACAGCTTCCCATATTTTGAATATGATAAAAGGGGTTAATGCGGTTTATGAAAAGAAATTAATTGTAGAAGGGGTTGGTTTTAAATCAGAAGTAAAAGATGCTAAATTGGTTATGAGTTTAGGTTTTTCTCATCCAGTTGAGATAGACATTCCGAAAGAATTATCTGTTAAAGCAGAGAAAAATAATATTACTATTTCTGGTGTGGATAAAGAATTAGTGGGGCAATGGACAGCTATAGTTAGAGCTAAAAAGAAACCAGAACCATACAAAGGAAAAGGAATTAGATACTATGATGAGGTCGTCCGGAGGAAACAAGGTAAGAAGAGTGTGTAGTAAGAAGTTAAATGTTTATAAAGCTCATAAAGTTATAAAGTCGAAAAAATCGCAAAGCGATTTTTAAAAAAAAGACTTTTGACTTTCAACATTATAGACTTTAGACTAATATATTATGGACAAAAGTAAAATAAAAATTGAAAAAAGAGAAAGACGAAGGAAAAGAACACGTTCAAAAATAATAGGAACGACTGAAAAACCACGTCTCTCGGTGTTTAAGTCGAATAAATATATTTATGCTCAAATTATAGATGACGAAAAACAACAAACGTTAGTAGCGGTTTCCTCTTTAAAGATGGGAATCAACGATTTGGTTAAAAAAGCAAAAATAATTGGAAAGGAATTAGCTGAAGGTGCAATAAAAAAAGGGATAAAAGAAGTTGTTTTTGATAAAGGGGGTTATTTGTTTACGGGAAGAGTGAAAGCCTTAGCTGAGGGTTCCAGAGAAGCGGGGCTAAAGTTTTAATTTTATTAAAAAAATGGCAGAAAAAAAAGATAAAAATAATATAAAAATTGAGAATAAAAAAGACGAAACAGTTGTTTTGAATTCTGTTGGTAAAGATGACCAAGGAGAAAAGACTACTTCAAATAATGAAAACAATAAAGTAAAACCAGTTAAGACCTTTAAGAGAAACACTAGTTTTAAGAAAAGAAAAACAATTCGTCCTAAGTCAGAGTTTGACCAGAAAATTATTAAAATTAGACGAGTTACTCGTGTTGTAAAAGGAGGAAGAAGATTTAGTTTTAGTGTTGCGATGGTTATAGGAAATAGAAAAGGTTCTATCGGGGTGGGGGTAGCCAAAGGAGCTGATGTTGCATTAGCTATTGAAAAATCTGTCAGAAAAGCAAAAAAAGATTTAGTTAAATTAAAGCTAACTCCTAACCAATCAATTCCTTACGCTGTGGAAAATAAATATTGCTCTTCTATAGTAAAAATTTTTCCAACCAAAGAAGGACGGGGATTAAGTGCCGGCAGTTCAACTAAAAATGTTTTGGAATTAGCTGGAATTACTGATATTACGGCTAAAATAATTACCAGAAGTAGAAATAAATTAAATAACGCTATGGCAACGCTTCAAGCACTGAAAGAATTTAAAATATAATTAATATGCAACTCCATCAAATAAAAAGAAAAAATCCCAATAAAAAATCTATTAAGATTGGAAGAGGTGGCAAGAGAGGAAAAACTTCTGGAAAGGGGCATAAGGGGCAAAATGCAAGGGCGGGTACGAGTAAAAGGCCTGAAATGAGAGACCTTATTAAAAAGTTACCTAAAAAAAGAGGTTATCGTTTTAAGAGTATTCAAATAAAACCGACTGTTATTAATTTAGAAATGTTAGAAAAAAACTTCAAAGAAGGAGATAAAATTAACCCAGTTATTTTACTAGAAAAATCTTTAATCAATAAAAAAAGCGGAAAGATACCAGTAGTCAAAATTTTGTCAGATGGAGAGATTACAAAAAAGATATTAGTTTCTGGCTGTTTTTTTTCAAAAACAACTAAAGAGAAGATAGAAAAAATAGGGGGTAAGATAGAATAAAAAAGTATCTTAATATATTTACTCAATTTTATATGAATTTTGTACACAAAGTTAAATTAATTCTTCAAGATAAAAATCTAAAAAACAGAATAATTTTTGTTCTGGGAGCCTTAATTGTATTTAGACTGTTAGCTTCTATCCCTATTCCGGGGGTCAATCTTGAAAGACTTAACGATTTTTTCTCTAACAATCAATTTTTGGGTCTTCTAAATATTTTTTCAGGAGGGGGCCTTTCCAATCTATCCATTGTGATGTTAGGGGTTTCGCCATACATTACAGCTTCAATTATTATGCAGTTGGCGACTATGATGTTTCCAAAATTGAAGCAGATGTATCACGAGGAAGGAGAAGCTGGTAGAAAAAAATTCAGTCAATACTCACGTTTGTTAACAGTTCCGTTAGCTTTTGTCCAAGGTTTTGGTTTTTTAAAATTACTCCAAGGTCAAGGGGCGGTTGGCTCTATGGGGAATTTTGAGTTGTTTACTAATATCGCTGTGATAATGGCAGGGTCTATCTTTTTAGTTTGGATTGGAGAATTAATTAGTGAATATGGAATAGGTAATGGAGTTTCGCTTTTAATCTTTGCGGGGATTGTGGCTGGTTTACCAACTGCTATTTCTCAATTATATTTTGGTTTTGAAGTTTCTCAAATTCCACTGTTGCTCGGGTTTTTGGCAGTGGCAGTAATTATTATTTTAGGAATTGTAATTGTAACAGAAGCAGAAAGGCCGATTCCAATTAATTACGCTAAAAGAATTCGAGGGACAAAAGTCTATGGTGGTATTTCTACATACTTACCATTAAGAGTTAACCAAGCTGGTGTTATTCCTATCATTTTTGCGATGTCTATTTTATTGTTTCCGCAAATGATTCTAAACTTTTTGGTGGGAACTAGTAATCAAATTTTAAAATTCATTTCAGATTTTATCTTAGGTATTTTAAGTAATAGTTGGGTTTATGCTGTCTTATATTTTATTTTAGTTTTTCTCTTCACTTATTTTTATACAGCTGTTACTTTTGACCCAGAAGCTATTTCTACCAATTTAAAAAAAAGTGGAGCCTTCATTCCTGGAATTCGTCCTGGGCAATCTACCTCAGAATATTTAGCGAAGGTCTTAACAAGAATAACTTTAGTGGGAGCTCTTTTCTTGGGAGCGGTGGCTGTGTTACCGCTGATAATGCGAGCTATAACAGGAATTGCCTCTCTGGCGATTGGGGGGACAGCTCTCTTGATTGTGGTTTCAGTTGTGCTTGATTTAATTAAAAAAATTGATGCTCAAATTTCAATGAGAGAATATTAAAAATAAAACAAAGTTTTGATTTAGGAAGCAAATTTTTGTCAAGTTACGAAATAAAATTTTTATGGAAAAACAAGCTTATATTTTTATTGGTCGTTCGGGGTGTGGTAAAGGAACACAAGTGAAGTTATTTATTGACCAATTAAAACAACAAGGTAGGAGTGTTTTTAATTTTGAAACTGGAAGTAAGTTTAGGGAATTTATCCAAGGTAAGACTTACTCAAGTCAGTTAGCTAAAAAAATTAATGATGGAGGAGAATTACAACCAATGTTTTTGGCGCTATCTCTTTGGTCAACGGCTTTAATTGAAAATTTGAAAGAAAACGAAGACCTCCTTTTAGATGGAACTCCTCGGAAAAAAGACCAAGCTGATGTTTTGCACTCAGTTTTTGAGTTTTATGATTACAAAAAACCGAAAGTTGTTTATATTAATGTTTCTAAAGAATGGGCAGAGGAAAGATTATTGGCTCGCGGAAGAGATGATGACCAGATTGAAAAAATCAAAAAGAAAATGGTTTGGTTTGTTGAAGATGTTGTGCCTGTTTTAGACTTTTATAAAAACCATCTGGGGTATGAGTTTTTAGATATCAATGGGGAGCAAACTATTGAAGAAGTTCATAAAGAAATTATAGGGAAAGTTTTAAATAAATAAAAAATTTTTAACAAACTTTCTCCCAACAGAACACAATATTTGTGATTTTTAATAAATAATCATGTTGCCTAATATTTACACAGAAAAAGAAATAGGAATTTTGAGAGAGGGGGGAAAGATTCTAAATAGTATTTTGCATGAGGTAGCTCAAGCCACCAAGGAAGGGGTTACCTTAGATGAGCTTAACTCATTAGCGGAAAAATTAATCAAAGAGAAGGGGGGGCAGCCAGCTTTTTTAAATTATAGAGTCAATAAATTTGAACGACCATATCCTTCTTCTTTGTGTGCCTCTGTGAATGATGAGGTAGTTCACGGTGTTGCTAAGAGTAATAATTACCAATTAAAAAAAGGTGATATTGTCAATTTAGATTTAGGTTTTACTTACAAGGACTTAATAACAGATAAAACTTTAATGGTAGGTGTAGATAAAATAAGGTCAGAAGATATTAATCTAATTGAAACCACTCGTTTAGCTCTTGAGGCAGGGATAAAAACTATCAGAGAGGGAAATACTACTAACGATATCGGAGGGGCGATTGAAAGGGTTGCTAAAGAAAGGGGTTTTGTTATTATTAAAGAATTAGGTGGACATGGAGTAGGCAAACATGTTCATGAAGAACCTTTTGTCCCTAATTTTAAAGAAGGAAAAAGTGGGGTAATCTTGCAAGCGGGAATGGTTATTGCTTTGGAGCCAATTATCACCATAGGCACAGGTGAGATATTTTTAGCAGACAATGGTTTTACTTATAAGACTGTTGATAAACAAAAATGTGCTCAATGGGAAGATACAGTGTTGGTTAAAAAGGGTGGCTGTGAAATTTTAACAAGGTAAATTATAAAATTTAATTATTTAATCTAATATGAGTCAAGAAGAAAAAACATTGATTATTATTAAACCAGACGCTATTCAAAGGAGTTTGTTTGGTGAAATTTTAGGAAGATTTGAAAAGAAAGGTTTAAAAGTCATTGGGATGAAGATGATGAGAATAGAAGATGTTGTCATTGAAGAACATTATAAACATCTTAAAGACAGACCATTTTTTCAGACACTTAAAAATTATATGCAATCCTCACCAGTTGTGGTGATGGTTTTAGCAGGAGTTAACGCAATTTCTGCTACTCGGCTTATTGTTGGTCCAACTAAGGGGTATGAAGCTGATGCGGGAAGTATTAGGGGGGATTTGTCATTAAGTGGCCAATCAAATTTAGTTCATGTTTCGGATAGCTCAGAAAATGCTAAACAAGAGGTTAAAAGATTTTTTGAAGATGATGAATTGTTTGATTATAAAAAACCAGATTATAGGTTAATTTACTCAGAAGATTATTTTTAATTCTTGCCAATCTTTATCCTGTTAAATAATAATATTTTTTTTTATTGAAATTAGAGGAAGATTTTTGTTTTATTTTGGTAAAAAAAATGATAATGTTTAATGGGGTTTACAAATTTTTTCTATGTAGTGTATAATTGAAAGTGAGGATTATCTGATGAGATAACCTAGCTTTTTTGAAATAGAAGAGAGCTAATTGTTTTGTTGCACCGTGGTGTAACATTCATTGCACTCACCTAGAATTTTTCTAGGATTACTCTCATATCAGGTAATTCTCATAAAAATTCCACATTATTATAATGTGGTATTTTTGTTTATTTTGAAACTTAAATTGTAAATTACTTGTATATTTGTTATATTGAAACGATGATAAAATTAAATCAATTTCTTAGATATATAATTTTCGGAGCTATTTTTTTAGTTCCTTTTGTCCCTTTGGTGGTGATGAGTTCATTTTTTTTCCCTTTTATTGTTGGGAAAGGGGTCTTATTTAGAATACTAGTGGAATTAGCAATGGGGGCTTGGGTTATTTTAGCTATCGGAGATAAAAAATATCGCCCCAAATTTTCTTGGATTTTTGCAGGAATTTTATCTTTAGTCATTGTCATGTTTTTTGCAGACTGGTTGGGGGACAATCCATTAAAAAGTTTTTGGAGCAATTTTGAAAGAATGGAGGGAGGGGTAACTCTTCTACATTTACTTGGTTATTTTGTAGTTATCACGAGTTTTTTTGATACTGAAAAAATATGGAAAAGATTTTTCAATACTTCTTTAATTGTTAGTGCTGGGGTGGGTTTTTATGGAATATTTCAAATGTTGGGTTGGGTAGGAGCATCTCAAGGTATTTCTCGTTTAGATATTAGTTTCGGGAATGCTTCTTATTTAGCTATTTATATGGTTTTCCATATTTTTTTAGCACTGTTTCTTTTAATTCGTAGCCAGAAATGGGGTAATTGGAGGAATTGTTTTTATGGAGGAATAATTATTCTTGATACCTTTATTCTTTATCATACCGCTACTCGTGGGGCGATTCTTGGTTTTGTCACAGCTATTTTGCTTATTTCATTTTTGATAGTTCTGTTAGAAAAGAAAAAATTAATTTTTAAAAAAATAAGCTGGGGAATATTATTAGGAACTTTAATTTTGGTAGGAGGTTTTATTGTTTTTAAGAATTCTAATTTTATCAAAGATAGTGAAGTTCTTAACCGTTTTGCAACAATTTCATTAGAAGAAACCACAACTAAATCGCGTTTTATGATTTGGAATATGGCATGGCAAGGAGTAAAAGAAAAGCCAATTTTAGGTTGGGGTCAAGAAAATTTTAACTATGTGTTTAATAAAAATTATGATCCGAGAATGTATGGACAAGAAGAGTGGTTTGATAGAACTCATAATGTTTTTTTGGATTGGTTAATTGCGGGGGGTTTTTTGGGATTACTTACCTATTTGTTTTTATTTGGGACTTTTCTATATTATCTTTGGAGCAAAAAGTATGAAAATAACTTTTCTCTACTTGAGAAGAGTATCTTTTCGGGTTTATTAATGGGTTATTTTATTCATAATTTATTTGTTTTTGATAATCTGATTAGTTATATCCTATTTTTTACCATCTTAGGTTTTGTCCATAACCAAATTAGTAAGGCAAACTCGCAGGAAGAAAACAAAAAAGAAAGTTGGCTAGATAGAATTGATGATGATACTACTCTCAAGATAATTGCAGTAGTTTTGATTGTTCTAACTCTTTTTTCAGTTCACTTTTTTAATACTAAATGTGTTTTGGTTAATCGGGCTCTTTTACAAGCAATCCAACCACAAACAGCAGGTGTGATTGAAAATTTAAATTATTATAAAAAAGCCCTTTCTTATAATTCTTTTGCTAATCAAGAAATTAGAGAACAATTAATGAAGTTTGCGGTAAATATAAAGGATTTGAATTTAGATGTTGAGATAAAAAAAGAATTGTTTGAGTTAGCTGTTTCAGAAGCTGAAAAGGAAATTAAAAGAGACCCAGAAAATACTCGGATAGAAGTTTTCTTGGGGTCGTTATTAGGAAGTTATGGTTACTTTGATGAAAGTCTAAAACACTTGCAGAGAGGATTGGAACTTTCGCCTAACAAGCAATCAATTAGATTTGAAATTGGTTCTGATTATGTAAATAGAGGCGAGTATGACAAAGCTTTTGAAATTTTAAAAGAAGCATATGAATTAGCGCCAGAATATAATAGAGCTAAAAGTTTATATATTCTTTCTGCGATTTATGCTGGCAAAGAAGATTTAATAGAAGCATCGTTGGGTTCAGTTGATAACTGGGAAGTTGATTTTAATACGGATTTTGTAACGGCCTATAATAGTGTTGGGGAAAAACAAAAAGCCATGGAAATTTTAGAGAACTTAGTTAAAAACAATCCAAGTAATGTTCAGTACCATATTTCTTTAGCAGCAGCTTATTTTGAAAATAATCAGAACTCAAAATCTATTAGTGAGTTGGAAAAGGCGATTAAGCTAGATTCTAACTTTAAAGAACAAGGAGAAAAATTTATTGAAAATATAAAGTCAGGAGTAAGGCCTTAATCTTATTATTTTTATTCTTAAAGATAATCAAAATTAAAACATAGAAATAATTTTCTAATCTAAAAAATAATTTTTATTAAAAATATTTTTTTAATTTTTTAAAAAAAGTTATCCACTTTTTTTAACATAAAAAATTGTTTTTGTTTTTTATTTATAAGATAATTAAGTTATAGAAAAAGAAAGTTTATTAAAACAATAATTTGTGGTCGGGGATTATTGTAGTTGTTAAAAAATATTTTTTTAAAAATATGGCGGTAAAAAGGAAAAAAGCAGCTAAGAAGCCAGCTAAAAGAAAAGTTGTAAAAAAGAAAGTAGCTAAAAGAAAAGTTGTAAAAAGAAAAGTAGCTAAGAAGCCGGCTAAAAAGAAAGTTGTAAAGAAAAAAGTAGCGAAGAAGAGAGTTGTTAAAAGAAAGAAAAAATAGATCGGTTAAAAAATCACTCCGCCTAAGGCGGAGTGATTTTAATTTGTTAAAAATCGTGCTTCTGATGTGTTTTTGTGATAATATATCATTTATATGATGAATTTTAAGAGTATTTTCGGTAATCAAAACAATAAGGTTATAAAAAAACTTCTTCCGATTGTTGGTAAAATTAATGATTTAGAAAGTAAATTTTCAAAGATGTCTCTGGACGAACTTTGTCAAGAGACCGAGACATTTAAAGAAGCTTTAAAAAAAGGTAAAACTTTAGATAGTATTTTACCAGAAGCTTTTGCTGTTGTTCGGGAAGCTTCTCAAAGAACTCTTAGTCAAAGGCATTATGATGTTCAACTTATGGGAGGAATAATTTTACATCAGGGGAATGTTACAGAAATGAGAACGGGAGAAGGAAAAACATTGGTAGCCACTTTACCTGTTTATTTAAATGCTTTAACCGGTCACGGAGTTCATATTATTACAGTTAATGATTATCTCTCTAGAAGAGATGCCGTGTGGATGGGACAAATTTATGCTACTTTAGGTTTGACTGTTGGAGTTATCAATCATGATACTTCCTATTTATATGATGCTGGTCATAAAGAGGTTGATGCGGAAAGAGATGAGTTTGGTTCTTTCAAAATTGTTTACGATTTCTTAAAACCATGTACTCGGCAGGAAGCTTACCAAGCAGACATTACTTATGGGACTAACAGCGAATTTGGTTTTGATTACTTAAGAGACAATATAGAATATGACAAAAAAAATCTTCGCCAGAGAAGTTATAATTTTGCTATTGTTGATGAAATTGATTCAATTTTGATAGATGAAGCGAGAACCCCTCTTATTATTGCAATGCCAGAGGCTGAATCTGAAAATCTTTATGAAAAATTTACACAAATAGTGAGAAATTTTAAAAAAGATGAAGATTTTGAAGTTGATGAAAAAAGAAAAACAATTAATCTAAAAGATAGTGGTATAGAAAAAGCGGAAAAAGCTTTGGGCGTAGAAAATATTTATACAGAAAAAGGAATTAAATATGTTCACCATTTAGAAACAGCGATTAGAGCCAAAGCACTTTTTACCTTAAATAAAAATTATGTTGTCAAAGATGGAACAATTATTATTGTTGATGAGTTTACAGGAAGATTACAGCCAGGAAGAAGATGGTCTGAAGGGCTTCACCAAGCGATAGAATCCAAAGAAGGATTAAAAGTTCAAAAAGAATCTCGAACATTTGCTTCTATCACTTACCAAAATTATTTTAGAATGTATAAAAAATTAAGCGGGATGACTGGGACGGCTCAAACATCAGCTGAAGAATTTCAAAAAGTTTATGGTCTTGAAACTTTAGTTTTACCAACCAATAAGCCAGTGCAAAGAATTGATAAAAACGATTTAATTTTTCAGACCAAACAAGGAAAGTTTGGGGCAATTGCCAAAAAGGTAAAAGAATTAAATGAGAAAGGACAGCCAGTTTTAATTGGGACTGTTTCTATTGAAAACAACGAGCTTCTTTCCAATTATTTAAAAAGAGAAGGGATTAATCATGAAATATTAAATGCTAAGAACCACGAAAGAGAGGGAGAAATAATTGCTGGAGCTGGAGAAAAAAGTAAAGTTACTGTAGCGACGAATATGGCAGGGAGGGGGGTTGATATTAAGTTAGGAGGGTTACCTTTTGATGAAAAAAAGTATGAGGAAGTTAAAAAAATAGGCGGTCTTTTCGTGTTAGGAACCGAAAGACATGAAGCCCGTCGGATTGATAATCAATTAAGAGGGAGATCTGGACGACAAGGTGACCCAGGAGAAACGCAATTTTTTGTTTCAATGGAAGACAGTTTAATGAGGGTGTTTGCTTCCGAAACTGTTCAAAAAATGATGGGTCGTTTAGGAATTCCTGAAGACCATCCCATTGAGAATAAGATGGTGTCTCGTTCTCTTGAATCGGCCCAAACTAAGATTGAAGGCTTTCATTTTGATTCTCGTAAACATATTTTGCAATATGACGATGTCTTAAATCATCAAAGACGGATAGTCTATGCTCGTCGTCGAGAAATTTTGATTGGTGACGAGACAAAAATTGAGGAAAAACTTAATGAAATTTTGGAAACAGAAAAAGGAACTTTTGTTAAGGAACTAGTTAAAGAAAAAGAAAAACAACTAGGAAAAGAAAATTTTTTCAATGTAATCAGAAGAATAATTCTTCAAACAACAGATATTTTTTGGGTAGATCATTTAGAAGCTATGGATTATCTTCGTTCCAGTGTTAATTTACGGGCTTATGGTCAGAGAGATCCGTTAGTGGAATATAGGAAAGAGGGCTTACGTCTTTTCCAAGAAATGCAAGAATTAATTAATGAACAGATCTTACGTTTAATTCCCAATATTAAAGAAGGAATTTTTGTAAAAAATAATGATGAACAAAAATTGCAGGCTGTGCAGAAAAGTGCTGAAGCGATTCCTCAATCAACTTCTCAAAATGCGGTTAGTGCCAAGTCAAAAAAGGTAGGGAGGAATGATCCTTGTCCTTGTGGAGCGAAAAAATCAGACGGAACGCCAATTAAATATAAACATTGTTGTGGTGTTTAAAGTTAACTATTTGTTCAAAACATAAAGTTCGGTGTTTAGTAGGAATTATTAAACTGTTATGAAAAGTAATATTCTAAAATTTAGAACAATAAACAGTGATATCTTTCAGGCAATTATTGAAGGGAAGAAAAGATTTGAAACAAGAGCGGCCACTCCTAAATATATGAAAATCAAAGCAGAGGTGATATCCTTACGTTAGTTTGTGGTGATGAGAAAGTAGAAAAAAGAGTTAAAAAAGTTGAACATTTTCAAACAATAGGGGCACTTCTAAAAAAATATAAACCTCAGATGATAAATCCTTCCATTCGTTCAGACAAAGAAGCTCGTGCTATGTGGGGTAGCTTTCCTAATTATAAAGAAAAGATAAAAAAATATGGTATAGTTGTATGGGGATTAGAGGAATAAAAAAGAGCGTCTGCCGAAGGCAGACGCTCTTTTCTAAAATTAATTTTATTTTACTTGGTTGACTATTCTTTCAAATGATTCTGGATTGTCGCTGGCTATTTCTGATAAAACTTTTCTGTTTAAGAGGATCTCTTTTTTATGAAGTAAATCAATAAATTGGCTATAAGATAAACCAAATTCTCTGACTTTAGCATTTATTCTGACTGCCCATAGTCGTCTAAAAACTCCTTTCTTTTTTCGTCTGTCATTAAAAGCATGCATCGCAGCATGGGTAATAGCAGTATTAGCTTGGCGTTCCTTTGTAGAAAGACCATGACGATAACCCTTCGCTAATTTAAGAATTTTCCTTCTTCTTTTTAATGTGGTTGTTCCTCTTTTTACTCTAGTCATAATATTTTTTTTATGAGCTTGCGAATTAGAAAAATATTACCCCGTGAAATTCATTTTATTTTTAATAAAATGAGATTTTTGATTTTCTAAATCAAAAATGATTTCACTGGAGTTATTTTATCTAACCCACAACCTTTGATTATTTGTTTGGCAAAAATCTTCTGGTTATTCTTTTGGATAATTTTAAAGAAGACGTCTTTTTTTTGTTCCTAGTAATATTGCCTGATTCTTTAGCATTAAAATGACATTGCCCTGGTTTACGAGCTATAATTTTCCCCTTTTTAGTTACCTTTAGTCTTTTGGTATAGGCTTTATTTGTTTTCATATAATAATATTTAATTAAAAATAAAAAATTCATAAACGAACTTTCTACAGGGGGATAAACATTTAAACCCTTAGAAAGTTGTTTATTAATTTTTTATTTTTTATAAGATTACCTCTGTTTTTCCAAAATAAGAGTTAATCCCTTGGGTCCTTTCTTAGGGCCGTCAACCACTTTGTATTCTTCAGAAACAAGTCGTAGGATTCTTTCTAATCTTTCTCTCAAAAAATTAAATTCCATATACTTTGAACGACCAATCAAGAATAAATCAAGCTTAACTCTATCTCCATCTCTAAGCCATTCTGAAATTTTTTTTGCCTTTAAGTTTAAATCGTGTTCCCCAGTTCCTATTTTAATTTGAATGACCTTCGTCTCGGTCTTATGAGCTTTAAGTTTAGAGGTATTGGTCTTCTTCTTTTGTTCGTATTGAAACTTTCCATAATCCATTATTTTTGCAATGGGGGGATTACTTGCTGGAGAAATTTCAATTAAGTCCAAACCAGCTTCCCCGGCTTTTTTTATTGCCTCAGTTGTTGGTATGACCCCCAAATTCTCACCTTCAGAGCCGATTACTCTTACCTCACGACTTCTTATTTGGTTGTTAATTCTTACGATTTTATTCAAATTAAATTTAAATACTGTGTTCAATAACTCACTAAATATAACATCCTTACTCTTAAAATGCAATATTTAAGTGGTTTTTCTGTAGATGCTCGGATTATTTTTCCAATCAGCTTGTCTTCTCAAAAACCTCGTCATTAAGGATTTTCGGATGTATTGTTTTTGAAAATGGTTTGGGCTTGGGGCTGGGTTTTCAAAAATAATGCAGTAGAAAATCCGAGCTTCTGTAAAAAATTATGTTGAGGCCCAACCTTCACAGTTTTTTGTACAGATGAAAAAATAGAGGTTTTTGTTATAATAAAAGAAAAGATGACAAAAAACGAAGCATTACAATTAGAAGTATTTCCAACAGGCGACTTAGCTACGAATGCTTATCTAGTTATCAACAAAAGT
>Ga0268276_1002320_pt1 | contig 16471 bp, 20 predicted proteins | sample saktaG_4_FD_190145 | JGI IMG/M metagenome (GOLD analysis project Ga0268276, IMG submission 190145) | Saline water microbial communities from Sakinaw Lake, British Columbia, Canada - sak_2010_1_5_45m | ecosystem: Environmental > Aquatic > Non-marine Saline and Alkaline > Saline ...
TGAAGTAAAGTATCACACTAAAAGAATATTAAAAAGAAGGTAATTCGGCTGTTTATTCTGTTATCCTGCCGTTTTTTATAGGTTGACAATCTTAGGTACCTGAGATACAATTTGCTTAACAATGAAGAAGCGGGCGGTTCCATTATTACTGGCAATTTTACTGGTTTTACCGCCTCCGTGCTTGCTGTGCGCAGAGACTAATTTTGCGGCAACGAAACCCACCAAAGAGACTCTTACCAAAACAAACCAAGAGATTACGAAGGCAACAAATAAAAATTCTGCAACTATATCCGATGCCGATGCTATGTCTGCGGAGGTCGATTTCTACCGCGGTAATTATGAAAATAGCGAAAGAATACTTAGGGCGCTTAAAGCCAGGCATGACCGTAATTTTGCGCTCTGGAGCAATGATCTGGCTTCTCTTTATCTTACAGAGGGTAAGAATAAAGAGGCAAGAGAATCACTTAGTGAAGCCTTCTTATTAATGAATGATTTCGAAGCTTTTAAAAATCTTGAATCTAAAGCTTTAGGAATTACCGGAAATGAAGCGTCTAAAGCCTATAAGGGGGATCCTTACGAGAAGGTATTAAACTCTTTGTACCTGGGGTTATTGCTTATCGATGAAAATGATCTTGATAATGCCGCTGCTTCTTTTAAAAATGGCATTCTCTGTGATTCAGACGTAGAGGGTGAGCTTTACAAGAGCGATGTTGCTCCGTTGTATCTTCTCGCCGCAAGAACACAGATAGCTGGCGGCAATCAAGGCCTGGCCGACGATTACCTGAAAATGGCAAAAGAGGCCTACTATTTATCTCATCCTCTTAATAGGCAGATAGTTTGGGAGGAGCAGATTCTGCTGACTAAGAAAGCTGACGCTCAAAAGGAATTAAAGAAACTTTTAGGCAAAGATTCGGATACTGCGGGTGAGAAGAAGATAAACAAAAATACCCAGAAGAAAGCGGATAATTTAAAGTCTCAGATAGATTCTCTGGACAAACAGATAAAAGATAAAGTTGCTCAAAGGGAAGAAAATAACAAGAAAATAGCTTTGCCTAATTTTAACAATTTTCTCAGCCAGCAGAATAATGTAATTCTTTGTATTGAGTCCGGAAAGGCTCCGCTAAAAGTTCAGATCGGCCAATACGGCGAAAAAGCGGTCTTTAAATTAAAACCCTATAAAGCTAAAAGATTCTCTGTTACCCTTGATAAGAATATCAATATTGATAAAAATTGTTTTTCTAATAACAATGATATAATGTACCAGGCCCAAACACGTGGTGGAAGAAAAATGGACGGGATTTTAAAAGGCAAGGCTCAGTTTAAGGAAACAACAGCCCAGGTTTCAACTGCCTTTATTGGGATGTCTGCGATAGCGGCAACCGCTACTGCATTTTCAGGAGGATCCGGAGATAGTAGTACCGTAGGACTTGCCATAACAGGAGCTTTTTTAGTTGCCGGCCTGGTAATGGCAGCAGCTAGCGCGGCAGCAAATCCTTCTGCTGATGCCAGGCATTGGAGTTATCTTCCCGCTGAAATTCAGATTATACCATTTAGCGTTGCAGGCGGAAAGCACCACATCAGTTTAATATCTTGTGATGATTCCGGAAAAGAAATTAAAGGACTGGGATCAGAATTTGATATTGAAGTTAAGAATACAGGCACAACCGTTATTTTTAAGCGTATATTTGAGAGGATTTAAATGAAGAGTTATTTTTTTGCTACTGTACTAATTTGTTCTATTTTTCTCTCAGGCTGCGCTAGCCCCTATGTCTTAAGAAAACAGCAGAAAACCCTGGTTATTTCTCCGGATGAAGGAGTAGTTTTGTTTACTGCAGAGGTGACTTCGGGGAAATACAGGCCTTTTCAATACAACATTCAGGAAATAAATCAGTATAAATTTTACGGGGCTCTGAATAAATATCTAATCCCCTGCGTGCCGGAGAACATTAGCGGAATGTTTCTTGTATTCGGCCTTAAACTTCCTAAAGGGACATATAAATTAGATTCTTTTAACGGGCAATTAGGAGGATTTTTTGGTTACCAGCATTCTCTTGCCGCAGGTAATATTTTTGATGTTACCCCTATGAAGATAACCTACGCCGGCAGGCTTGTTTTTAACTGGAGCTGCGCAGGTTACAGCCAGTTAAATCTAGTAAAGGATGAATACGATACGGACCTGGAATTAGAAAAGAGGGCTTTTCCTGTGTTAACAGGTAAAGAAATCATAAAGGATCTGTCTTATTAGAAAGGAGAATTAAGGATGAAAAAGTTATTTTTGTTACTTACGTTACCTTTATTTATGTTTGGTTGTGCCACACTAGAGACCTCGCATACGCGAACTATCCTTCCGGATGAGGACGACAACCTGGGGGGTACAGGTATTGAATCTACGGATATACGCACAGTTGCCCGGAAGATGGCAGTTTCAATACTTGAGGTTCCTGAGATAGCTAAGGCTCAAGGAACTGCGCCAAAGATTGCGCTTCTTCCTGTTAAGAATTCAACCCGCTTTTTAATTAATCAAGATATTTTTACCAAGAAGATTCGTATCCAGTTAAACGAAAATGCTCAAGGTAAGGTTCGTTTTCTTGCCCGCGACAGGATAGAAGATGTTATGCAAGAGAGGCAGCGCAAGAGAGATAACCTCGTTGGTGCCGGCAAAGAAGCGGATATGATGGGGGTTGATTATTATCTCACCGGAGAACTTATGGGGATAAGCAAAGCCGCAGGGGGGGATAGGTCAGATTATATATCCATGTCTTTCCAGTTGATTGATGCGGAGACCAGTGAGATTATCTGGGAAAACGAATATGAGGTAAAAAGAGTCGGGGAGGCAGGAGTAGTTTACCAGTAAATTAAAGGGAGGTTTCTATGAATAAGAGTATCGTTGCAATTATTCTTGCTGTTATATTTATTGCCGGTTGCTCGATGGCTCCTGCTAAAGGCAAAAAACCTTTTTGGGCGCGCGACTATATCGAAGAGAATGATACCTTCGTGCATTTAGATAGCGGCTTAGAGGGCTCCTTAAGGCTGGTAGAAGAGGCTACGGGTAAAACTGAAGATGGCCGGTTAATCGTGAAAGCCAAGCTGATGAATAGATACACGCAAACGCTGCGAGTCCAAATACAGACTATCTTTAAAGATAAGGATGGGTTTGCTACAGGTGATGAAACTAATTGGGAGCTGATCCTGATACCTGCCAAAGCCTATCATTATTATGAAGCCAAGGCAATGAATGCTAGATCAGAAAAATATGTGATAAGGTGTAGGTATGCAAAATGAGGGGTGTGATATGAGAGGTGTAATTTTCTTTAGTATTTTATGTCTATTTGTTTTTTGCGGTTTATCTTTCGCGCAAGGCTCCGAAGAAAAAAGTTTTAATTATGAGCAGAAGATGCTAAGCAAGGAGATAAAAAAAGATTTAAAGGTTAAAGTTGCTATTTATGTACCGCAGGAAGCACTTAAAGTCGAAGGTAGCCCCTTTAATCTGGAGGAGCCAAAGGAAGGCAAAGAGAAAGATATTAAAGTTGACATTTCTTTAGACGCAGATAAGCGCAAAGAGGAAATAAGGAGTCAGCCAAACAGCGCGATACTCACCGGTTTATTGGTTGATAAACTTGCTGTGACTGATAAATTTATTGTGGTTGAGAGGAAAGATATAAATGCTGTTTTGCGTGAAATAAACTTTGAAAAATCTAAATGGGTTAGCCCAAAAGAAGCAACAAAGATAGGCAATCTTTACGGCGTAAAATATATCATTATCTCTGAGTTGCTGAAGAATAAGCGTAGGACCGAAGTTTCGCAAGAGGATTATACTGTAACTTTAAGGATGTGCGAGTTAGAAACCGGAAGGGTAGCGGCTTCCGGAGTGGGCCAGGCTTCTACTGTAGATGCGGCAATTACTCAGGCAGTAACTGCAATTACCGATAAAGTAAAAAGCCAGCCGTGGAGTTGCGTAATTGCCAAGGTAGAAGGGGATAATGTATATTTGAATGCGGGTTATGATGAGGGGCTTGAGAAAAAGATGGCCTTGGGTGTATATAAGACAAAAGAGAAGATTGTTGATCCGCTAACAAAAGAAATACTTGGTTTTGACAATCAGAAGATCGGCAAAATTGAAATAACGGATGTTATCGGTGCGGATTTATCCAAGGCAAAGATACTGGAAAAAACAGAGCCGATAGGCGTAGGCTCTATTGTACAAGCTAAAGACAGCACTAACCAGGGTAAAAACTTAATCGATATGTGGAATAAGAGTTCCGCAGGATCGACAAAAGATTGGGATAAAAAATAAGCAGAGTTTGTTTATCTAAAAGCCCTCGCAGGTAAAAAATATGCTTGCGGGGGCTTTTTATTTTATAAATAATTATGCTTTGAGATGGTTCTATAAATGTGTTAAAATTATAAAAGAGCATAGGAAGGAAAAATGAAAAAAAGAAAAAAGATCCGCCTTAAATTTGCCAAAGCTAAAAAGAAAGATGTTGAGAAGAATAAAAACAAAAATATAAGCAACTATAACTATAAGATTGGGAATAAAAACATTAAATTAACCGTAGAGAGGGTGGAGGTATTAAAAAAATCGGATCTAACAGATTCGATTTTTTATTATAGCTGCGCATTTTGTAATAAGGATTTTGATCCTGATGTCCAAACCTGTCCTGACTGCGGCCGGCCTTTAGCAAAGGTTAATCTTAAAAAATGCCAGCTTTGCGGAGCCAAGAATAATCCGGCCAAGCAAAACTGCTGGGTATGTAATGGGGCTTTTCCGAAACTGGAAGAAAGAATAGAAAAAGAATCGCAGATTTTGTTGACATTAAATATAAATAATTATTTCTATAGAAACACGGATAAAGTATTAGAATTAGGCATGCGCAGGCTTTTCGAGGATTTGATTTCTACTAATTTCAGCAAGGAGCCGTTAGAGGCTTGGGCAAAACTACATGAAGGGGAAGTAGAGTTTAGGAAAGAATTCGCCAGAGAAGAATGCAGGAATTTGGCAAATGAGTCTAAGCATAGAAGCCTTATCTATATAATTGCTATTCTTATGCCGGTTATTATTTGCTTGATGTTATTCGTTGTTTTTTGGTCTAAATAAATATTTTTAAAAGGCAAATATGTTAAGAAAGATTATCTATTTTGCAATAATTGTCTATGGGGTATTTTTTTTCTATCATAAATTTGTAGCTTCTACAGTGGAGCCTTTCTTTAAGGGTAAAGCCGGCAATGTTGATCTTTATCAATTAAATATTAAGGATATTCAAAAGGCCGAAACAATGTTAAAAGAAGAGGGAATGTGAGCGATAAAAATGAATAGAGAATTCAAAGAATACGAAGTGGGTGATCCGGCTATTGATAGCTTAATAGATGAGCTTGTTAAGAAGTCAAGCTCTCCTGAAAACGGGCACTTATTGAGAGAGATGATTACGACTGCTGTTAAGTTAGGCAGAGAATCCAGCGACAAGGGAGACCTTAAGCTTGTAAACAACGCCTTAAAGGAATTACGATATTCTTTCAGGATTTTTGCCCCTTACAGAAATATTAAGAAAGTTATAATATTTGGCTCAGCGAGGTCTAGGAAAACATCAGCCGAATATAAGATGGCTGAAGAGTTTGCAAGGAAACTGACTGAAAGGGGTTATATGGTTGTAACCGGAGGCGGTCCGGGGGTTATGGAGGCAGGTAATAAAGGCGCAAGAAGCGGAAAGGATTTTGCTTTAAATATCCGCCTTCCTTTTGAGCAAAAACCCAATCCCTATATTGACGAAAAGGAGAGATTAATAAATTTTAAATATTTTTTTACCCGCAAGCTTACCTTTGTTAAGGAGACCGATGCTACGGCACTGTTCCCAGGTGGTTTTGGCACAAATGACGAAGGTTTTGAGATGCTTACGCTGATTCAGACCGGAAAATCCCGGCCGAGGCCGGTAGTTTTAATGGAGCCAAAGGGCTCTACTTATTGGGCAGACTGGAAAACTTTTATCAAGAATCATCTTGTTAAAACCGGCTTTGCTAATAAAGATGATCTTAATATTTTTTGTATCCTAAAGAGCGCCGATGAAGCGGTTAAATACATAGAGGATTTTTATAAGGTGTATCACTCGATAAGATATATTTCAGGCTTAACCGTAATAAGATTAAATAAGAAACTTAGCGATAAAGCCTTAAGTTTGATAAATCAGGAGTTTAATGACATTCTAACCAGCGGAGAAATTTGCCCTACACAGGCGATGAAAGAAGAAATTGAGAAAAATGAGTATCCTGGCTTACCTCGGCTGGTTATGAATTTTAATATGCGCAACTATGGCAGGCTTTGCCAGTTAATTCATGCGATTAATAGAGATTAAAGGCCCTGCTTAAATTATATTGTAAGAATATTCTGAAATGTTATAATATACCTATGGCCCCTGAGAGAAGAAAAGCGCGGAGATTTTTATTAAATCTTTCCATAAATAAAATTAATATCCAGGGAGTATCCGGAAAGGTGCTGGATTTTTCTCGCAGAGGAATGAAGATAATTTTAGACACTCCGGATTTTAATGACAAGCCTGATATTCAGGTATCTATTAACAGGCCGGATTATAACCATCAGATTCTTGTTACTGCTTCTGTAATCTGGGTAAAGCATTATGAAGGCAAAAGTGAAGTCGGCTTGAGATTTAAAAAAATCCCTATTGAGGCTAAGGCCGATTTTTTAAAATATGGCTACAGTATGTGGTTAAAAAACAAATCTTCTCGCCAGTAATAACCCGGGATAAGTTTCTATGTCAGGAGCCATTTATTATTTTTCCGCAACCGGAAATTCTTTATCTGTAGCAAAAGACCTTGCGCAGGCATTGGGGGATACTCAGCTTATCCCGGTTACCAAAGCCCTAAGAGATAATAGCGAGCAATCCTTTGATGTTGTTGGTATTGTTTATCCTGTCTATATGTTTGGCCTGCCACTTATCATTGCAGAGTTCCTTAAGAAGATAAAACTTCAACCCAAAACATATATCTTTAGCGTTGCTACCTTAGGCGGCAAGCCGGGCCGGGCGCATACGCTTGCCAGCAACATCCTTAAGAACCGCGGCCTCAAACTTGCCGCTGGTTTTTCAGTGCTTATGCCAGGTAATTATACCCCGCTTTATGAAGCTATATCTAAGGAAAAGCAGGATGAAATGTTTAAAGAAGAGGGGAATCGGATTAAATTTATCTCTGAAAATATAATTGCCAGAAAGCGCGGCATAAGAGAGGAGAAGCCGGTTATTCTAAATTATTTGCTTTATAGGCTTTTGTATCGAGGCGGGATATCGCTTGTTCCGTTATCCGGCAGGAACTTCTGGGTAACTGAGGCCTGTATTAAGTGCGGAGTTTGTGCTAAAATTTGCCCTGTTGAGAATATTGAATTGGTTGGAGGCAAGCCAAAATGGCTTGATCATTGCCAACTTTGTATGGCCTGTTTGCAGTGGTGCCCGCCTGAGGCAATTCAATATGAAAAGAATACGCTCGGTAAGAAGCGCTATCATCATCCGGCAGTCAGTGCACAGGATATTTCGGAGAGGCTCAAATGAAAAAAGAAAAATATTCAAATAATTGTATAATAGAACGCCGGCGTTTTATCCGCCATCCAATATCCCTGCCCCTTGCGTATAAGGTTATTAAGCCAAGAATAAGCCAGGCCTGTGAAGATATGCAGGCTGAAACAAAGAATATAAGCGTAGGGGGGTTATCATTCCCGGCAATAAAACCTGTTAAAACTGATTCTATGATTGCTATAAGCATGCCTTTTGAGGGCAAGGTGTTCAATGTCAAGGCAAAAGTTGTCCGTTGCGATAATAATCCGGAGACAAAACTTTATGATATAGCGGTAAATTTTTTCAGGCTTCATGAAGCTTTTAAGGTCAAAATGATCGAGCAAATTTATCTTATTTCGGAATACCGTGATTTGCTTATTTTGCAATCAGGCAAGGGGATTTCTCTTGAAGAAGCATCACGCAGGTGGGTGAAGCGATTTTCCAAACGATTTAAGAGGCTTTATTGGTAATGCCCCATGAAAAGAAGTTTATGGATTTAGGAGGTGTCAGGTGAAAAAAGTTTTTTATTTGCCAGTTATCTTAGGATTAGTTTTTATTGTCACCGGTTGCCAGACTAATAAAACAAGGGTTGCTGAAGGGGCTGGCATCGGAGGGACTGTTGGTGCAATTGCCGGAGGGATCCTTGGTTATCAGAGCGGCCATCCTTTGCAAGGCGCCGCAATAGGAGGCGCAATAGGCGCAGGCACAGGGGCGGTAGTCGGTTCACAGATTAATAAGCCCGGCCAGGAAACTCAAACTCAGGCCTCTAGGCAAATTACTATGCAGCAGATAGTTGATTGGACTAAGCAGGGAGTTTCAAGTGACGGGATTATATCTAAAATCAAAGCCGCAAATCCAAAGTATTCTTTAACTGCGGATGATGTTGATTATTTAAATAAGCAGGGCGTAAGCCAGCGTGTTATCGAAACAATGCAGGCTTATAAATAATATTAAATGGAAGTAAAAATAGTCCGCAGCCCGAGGCGTTTTCGGACAATTAGCGCTCGCCTTGTTAAAAACACTCTTTTGGTTAATGCCCCTTTAATGCTTTCTCAAAGGCATCTGGAAAAGATTGTCGCTAATTTTAAGCTAAAATTCGAAAGAAAAAAAATAAAAGGCGATTTGGACAAAAGCGATAATCTTATAGAGAGGGCTAAGAAGATAAATGAGAAATATTTCGGCAACAGGCTTGTGGTTAATTCAATACAATATGTTACCGGTCAAAATAGTAGGTTTGGTTGTTGTAACCATAGCTTAGCAAATATTCGCATATCGCATAGGATAGGCTTTATGCCTGAATGGGTCAGGGATTATGTTGTGTTTCATGAGATGGCGCACCTGGTTGAGCCGAACCACAGTAGCGCATTCTGGGATATTGTTTCTCGTTATAAGTTAGCTGAGAGGGCCAGGGGTTATCTTATGGCAGTTGGACTTGATATCGAATAGATGAAGAGGTTTGATCCCCTTTATTTTTTTCTTGACATACCACACAAATGTGTGGTATATATGTAGGTATGAAAGATAAGCCATATCTGACGCCAAAGCAGGAGAAGGTGCTTAATTTTATTCGAAAACGCGTAGGAGAGAGGCTCCCTCCTACAATTAGGGAAATAGGAGAGGAGCTGGGGTTTAAATCCACCGGAACAGTAAGGGATTATTTAAAGGCTTTAATGCAGAAAGGTTTGGTGAGGCGTATGAATAACAAATCCCGGGCAATTGAGTTAACGCAACACGCGTCTTTTAAAATTCCTATAATCGGCACAATTATGGCCGGTAAGCCGAATTTGGCTTATGAAGAAATTCAGGGTTATGTTGATGCTGATGATTTGTTTCTTGGCCGCTTGGGCCTTGATGATGTTTTTGCTTTGCGGGTTAAAGGCGATAGTATGATTAATGCCGGCATCCTTGATGGCGATGTTGCGATTATTAAGAAACGCCCCAATGCCGACAATAATGATATAGTTGCCGCACTATTAGATAATAATGAAGTTACTTTAAAATGGCTTAAATGTAAAGCCGGTAAGTTTCACCTGGAAGCTGCTAATTTAAATTACCCGCCGATTTTTGAAGAGTTTAAGGTTATAGGCAGGCTTATTACCGTAATCAGGAAATACTAATAAGGTTTTAGATCGTAGCTCTTAGGTCGTAGAAAATCAACGGTTTCCTAAGAGTTAAGACCTATGAGCTAAAAACTAAATTCAATGAATCAAAATAGTTTTAATCCTAAGGCGCGCTGGGATAGGTTTGAGCCGGATAAAGCCGGTTTTAATCCTGATTGTTTAGATGAAAGAATAGATGTCCTGGCGTATTTTAAACATGCCAAAATATACCCAAGGAGTTTTACCTGGCATAATAAAGAATACCAGATTGAAACTATTACTTATAATTGGCAGGAACGCTTGGGCCAGGCCTTGATCAACTACTTTTCCGTACTTTGCGCAGGGCAGCTGTATCAGATATCTTTTAACAATTTCACCTTCCGTTGGCAGATTGATAAACTCATTTTTTAACCTAAAGCAGGGTCAGGCACTGGGCTAATCGGTAGGGTGTCCCTTAGGGGACATCCTTAGCTTTGGCTTAAGAAACGTCCCTTTATTGAGATGATTTTACATATTGACATGGATGCTTTTTTTGCTTCAATTGAGCAGGCAATTAACCCGCGCCTAAAAGGTAAGCCTCTGGTTGTTGGTTCGCGCGGCAACAAAATGCATACTGTAGTTTGCGCAGCTAGTTATGAAGCCAAAGCTTTGGGGATTCATTCCGGAATGCCTTCCCGGGAGGCCTTTGTCAGATGTCCAAGTTTAGAGTTTGTCGCAGCGGATCAGGCTAAATACATCTGGACTTCGGAGCAGATTTTTCAGCTCTTAAAGGGCTATAATTTACCCCTGAATTATGCCTCAATTGATGAGTTTCAAATGGACCTGGATGGCCATCCAAACCCGGTAAGTTTTGCTAAAGAAGTTAAAGAGAAGATCTATGCAAACTTTAACATTACTGCTTCAGTAGGGATTGCCAAGAATTGGCTTTTGAGTAAGCTAGCCTCTAAGCTTAATAAACCAGATGGCCTGACCTTAATTAATGATGAAAATTTTGAAGAAATTTTACGCCATGCCCCGCTAGATAAGCTTTGTGGAATGGGCGGAAAAAACGGGCAAATTTTTATGGCTGGCGGCATGAAAAGCTGCTGGGATTTATACCTAAACTTACCGCAATTTTTTAATGAAAATCCCGGTAAGTTTGATGAAAATCCCGGTAAGTCTAATGAAAGGCCTAAGTCGATAAGCCATTCATATACCTTACCAAAGGCCCAGACAAACCCCCAGGTTATCCAGGCTTGGATCCGGCTGTTATCTGAAATGGTTGCTGTCAGGCTCAGGCAGCAAAATTTAGTCAGCGCAACTGCGCATCTTTGGTTAAACGGCCCGGAAATCGGTAATTTTGGGGCTCAAAAAACCTACCAATTGGCAATTAATGATGGTTATGAAATCTACCAAAGAACCTTTAAAATAATGGTAAAATCAACCTTAAAAAATCCCAGAATTCGGGCAATTGGGGTCACTTGCAGCAGCCTTTCTTGGGGTGTCTATCAGCCTCTATTGAGTGAAGATATCCGCAGGGAGGGGCTTATAAAGGCCTTAGACCGTATAAATAATCGCTTCGGAGAGGGGTCAATTTATCCTGCAATTACAACTTTGACCCGATAATCAAATTTTTTAATTAAAGGCAAAAAATCCAGAGAAGATGCCGCATAAATCCCGCCTAAATTGTTAAGCATAAAATAACGCGGTAAGTTTAAGTAAACAAGAAAAACCTTTTCCACAGCTTAAAAACAAAACTTAACAAACCATTGTCTTCCATAGGCTTAGATACACTTAGCCAAGATAGACAAGTTAACATAAGATATATTATAGGAAGTACACCTATAGGGTAAAATGAGGCAAAATGGAGCAAAACGAACAAAAAAAACTGGCTCAAAATGACTTTGAATTTGGGGACACCTTACCGATTAGCCCAGTGCCTGACCCTGCTTTAGGATTACGTATTGACCGCCCTGAATTCTTATGGCTGATCCTGTAGTTATTCCTTTAGCGGTTAAACCTCTTGCCCTTTTTAAAATCCGGCTAAAGGTTTGCTGGGATATGCGCATTGATTTGGCTGCCTCTTTTTGGCCTAAATTTTGGTAATCAGCCAGCCTTAAAGCCTCAAACTCATCCATCTTAAGCTCTACCTCATCCGGCCTTCCGGGCCTGCCTCTGGGGCTAAATTGGCTGATTTTTGGGTCAACCTTGACTATTCTATATTTCTTTGGCCTTCCGCGCGCTCGCATTTATTTTACCTAAATTTACTTAGATTTAACGCCCTAGTTATTTCGAGTACATACTCATAATTATCACTAAAAGAGAGTTTTGTCAAGCTCAATTTAACTTTAAATTCTTAGTTTTAATTTAGCCCAAACCTGGGTAGTTTTGGAGGCTCTTAAGGAAGATATCTTGAGCCACCTCGTTTCGAGGTTCCATTTTGGAACCTCGAACTTTTAGCCTTTTCGCTACAAGCTGAAACATAAAATCTTGACCTAAAGAAGCGCTAATTTTACCATAATTTTACAAAGAAAAAGGGCCGAACGGTTAAGTCCGGCCCAGTGAAAAAATCTTGATATAAGCTTATTATGCAGCTCTCTTCTTCTTAAATATCAACCCCAGTAAACCTACCCCTAAGAGCGATATTGTTGTTGGCTCAGGGACAACAGGCGGTATAACATCATTACCACACTCCATTGTCCAATGTATCTGTACTTGAGATGCGGTACTGCTATCTAGCCCCAAGGCTGCTAAAGAGATCCTACCTTCCAGGACATAGTGAGAATTCTGCGCTGTGCCATTTGAGAAAAATAGCAAATTAGGATCAACTATTAAGTCTCCGATTGAGCCGATAATCCAAGGGTCAGCCGCGCCATGGCTGAACTGAGGATCAGATCCTATTGTATTGAAATTTTCGTATAATCCCGCTGTATCCGGCCCATAGGCAATCTTTAATCCGTATTCATAATTACTTAAATCATTATCCGTTGAGAAAAAAATGTCTCCGTGAGAAGGATGCGCTGAATAAGGAGCATAACCTGACCAGGTTTTTGGCGTACCGGTAATAACTGCAAAGTAAAGATAATTTGAATCATTATCAATATAGGTTGCCTCCGCATCACCCTCGTTCATTCTGCTATAGCCAGGGCCTACAAAAACATAATTAGGATTACCGGCCCAATCATCATCATCGACTGCATAACGAGCCCCGGTTGTGGGTACATTGGTGTTTAAATATCCTAAGTTGCCAGCGTTTGCATCATTAAGATTAACTCCCCAGTCACTCACAACCCCGTCAACGATATATGCCTGCGCAGGCGTTGAAGTTAAACAAAGGCTTAAAAGTCCGGTTAAAGCAATACTTACCATAAAGATCATTTTTTTCATATTCCTAGTCCTTTTTTAAGGTTGTTAATGCTGAGATTGGTATTTCTGGACCTGTTAATCTATTAAGCTCTATATTTTATATTCCCTTATAATAACAGCAAGAACTATGCCAATCCCGCTCTTTTAGGGCAATCTATTGTAACTATCTGTTATACGGTAATTTATATACTTTTTATTTTATCAATAATCCTGCCAGCTAGAGTAATATGTTGTGTTTCATAGACATATCTATAAATGGTATAAACAATATGGTATTTTTGATTCAAAAACTGGTTTTTGGCATAAAATATGCTATACTTTCCTCATGGAATTACGCCAGAGAACAGAGCTTAGGCATTTGATGGCACCGGCCCTAAGGCAATCCCTTAAAGTGCTTACTATATCTTCTATGGATTTAAGGGGTTTGATTGAGGAAGAATTGCTTAATAATCCCTGTCTTGAAGAAAGCCTTTCTGAAGGGGAGTTGCAGCCTCCCTTGCCTCCTACCAATCATCTTAAGGGGGTAGCGCAGGTGGATCTGACAGATAAAATCATCGCTAAAGATGTTTCCTTGCAAGAGGTATTGTTAAGGCAGTTAGGAATGTTTGCCAATAGCGATGAAGAGTTAAGGATCGGACATGAAATTATCGGAAATATTGATGAAAATGGTTATCTTAAGGTTAGCCTTGAGGAGTTGGCATCAGCCTTAGAGCTGCCAATCGAAGAAATTGCTAAAGTTTTAGCTCTTATCCAGCAGTTTGAGCCATCCGGTGTAGGCTGCCGGAATATCTCAGACTGCCTGGTTATCCAATTAAAAAAAAGCAACGAAACTGACCCCCTGATTTTTAAAATCGCAGAAAACCACCTAGAAGATATTGCTAAAAAGAATTATTCTTTGATTGCTAAGAAATTAAAAGAGCCGCTAGAAAAAATTGAGCCTTTAATCCATAAGATATTGAAGCTTGATCCTAAGCCCGGGCGTAATTATTCCACTCAAATTGCCCAACGGATTATCCCGGATGTCGCAATTAAAGAAAAAGACCAGAGTTTAGAGGTTATAATTAATAACGAGTATTTTCCTACCGTAGTTATCAGTAAAGTTTATAAGCAAATGCTTAAAAAAGATAATCTTGATCCGCTAGCCCGGGAATTTATTGAAAATAAAATGCGCGCAGCCCAAGAATTATTACGAGCAATGAGCAAAAGGACTACTACTTTAAGAAGGGTTGTCGAGAAACTGGTAGGAATTCAGCAGGATGCTATCAGGGAAGATCTTTCTTTTCTTAAGCCTTTGACTTTTGCCGCGCTGGCTAAAGAGCTGGATATTCATGAGACTACGGTTTGCCGCACAGTGATGAATAAATATATTGATACTCCTTGCGGGATAGTTGCCCTAAAAGATCTTTTTACTACTAAAATCAATGATGGCAGCGGCCAGGCAGTATCTGTAAACTACATTAAGAAATCTATTAGGACGCTTATTGAGCAGGAAGATAAAAAACATCCATTGAGCGATGAAGAAATTGCCAAACTGCTTTTAGAAAGGTTTAACCTCAAAGCAGCCCGCCGCACTGTGGCTAAGTACCGCGAAGAGTTTAAAATCCCCTCAACTGTTTTTCGCCGAGAACGCTAGCTTAGGGACGTTTCTTAAGCCAAAGCTGAAGGTGTCCCTTAGGGGACACCCTACCGATTGGCTCAGTACCTGTCCCTACTGTTTATTGCAGGTTTCTTCTTGCAATATCCCGTCTGTGCCGACAGTAATGATGTTTGTCCCTGTAGTGCCGCAGGATATCGGTTTAGCAACTATCTTGTAGGAAGTAGTATTTAATTCTAACAAATACTTATGCCCGGCAATCTCTTTATTATCATAAGCTTGTGATAGATAAGGCGGATTTGCAGAGATAAGTTCATCTTCAGCTTTTGGGTACATCCCATTATTTGCCGCTCTATAAGTTTCAATAGCTGTGGAGATAGCCTTTACTGTTGTTTCTGCTGTAGCGTTATTAACATTCATTCGTGCCTTAAGAATATTTGGAATCGCTATCGCAGCAAGGATGCCAATAGCAAAAATAATAACAATTATATTAAAGTACGCAAATATTGCCCTTGCAGTGGTGAAATTATGCACTCTTTTAAAACCCTTAACCCCTACGATAATGCCCCAGATCCCGCTTATAGCCCCTCCGATAAAAGGAATTATTAGAAATATACTGGTTGATGCGCTGCTGTAAGCCAGGACATTGAATGTCCCCTTAAAGCCCCCCTTGCCTCCTAATATCATTATCCATAAATGCCAAATTCCCGATGTGATGAATATGCCAATTGATACAAATAGCAGCATAAATAAAGCTGCGGAAATAAAAACAAACATTCCGTTAGAAACAGGTTTAAGCAGCATTGCAATAACTAAGGAAATAATATTAGCGCACGAATAGATGACAAAATAAAACAAATAAGTTTCTTTTAAGGATTTTTGTATTTCTAAGTTATCAAAAAACTCTCCCGGCTTAAGTAAAACATACTTTATTGTCTCCCACATGGCTTTAAAGAAACCGATGCTAGCCCTATCCTGCCAGGGGTTGGATACTTTTTGAGTTGTGTTATTGCTTATATTATCCATATTTTCCTCCTTCTTTAATGAAGAGCGACGACTACCAGGTCTACCAGTTTATCCATAATTTTTAAATCATCGGAGCTAAAGGTGACCGCTGAGTTTTGGTTAGTGCTTAAGTTGACTACTCCTAAGGTATCTTCTTTAAACTTAAGCGGCAGGACCATAGAAGATTTGAGGTTTGGCCGGTTAAGGTAACTTTTGATGCGGTTATTGTTAATTTGATCATTAATCAAAACAGAGGTTCTTTCTTTGGCTACGGTGCCGGATATTCCTTCTCCGAATTTAATCCGGGCGTTTTTAATAATTGCTTCCTTTAAACCTTTAGAGGCAAAAATGGATAGCTCTTCTTTAGCTTTATCCAAAAGCATAATTGAGCCGGCATCTGCTCCGGTGACCTGGAAAGCTACATCCAGGAATACTTTGAGCAGACGGTTTAGTTTATCCAGATTTATGCTTACGGTTTCCCTCTGGGAAGTGATGTTTTTGTAGGCAGCCTTAATGAAATAATTACCTACATCCTCAATTAATTCTACGACTGAGAGCATAGAATTAAACGAAGAAAGTTTTACATCAGTAATCGAGCTGTATAATTCATCAAGATTTAAATTAAGGTCACGTGCGATCTTTAGGTATTCTGATTTTTGCCTGTACTTAATTAAAACTACCGGCCCGATAATCACATAGGCCAGCGGAGTCTGCGCATCAAGCCTTAAGGTGGCGACAAAATTTCGCAGGCCCAATAGGCAGGTATAACTTAAATTCTGGTCTACTTCTGCTTTGCCGCCTAAAAATAACGGCAGGCATTCGGCACATTCTTTAATTAAAAGCGGTGAGCCGTTTAAATATTCAGAGCAGAGTTG
>Ga0268276_1002321_pt1 | contig 16465 bp, 13 predicted proteins | sample saktaG_4_FD_190145 | JGI IMG/M metagenome (GOLD analysis project Ga0268276, IMG submission 190145) | Saline water microbial communities from Sakinaw Lake, British Columbia, Canada - sak_2010_1_5_45m | ecosystem: Environmental > Aquatic > Non-marine Saline and Alkaline > Saline ...
CAAACACAAGGGCGTCGGCACCGATGATGTTACACACCGGTGTAGACGTTGGCGTCGGCGTCTCTGTTGGTGTGGCCGTCTCTGTCACCGTGGGGGTTGCTGTCGCCGTCGAGGTAGGGGTTGCCGTTGATGTGGAAGTCGGCGTCTCTGTTGGGGTAGCCGTCTCCGTTGGGGTGGGCGTGGCCGTAGGGGTTGCCGTCGCTGCTCCCCCAGGTGTCTCCGTGGCCGTGGGAGTTGCCGTCGCTGCTCCCCCAGGTGTCTCCGTGGCCGTGGGGGTTGCCGTCGCTGCTCCCACAGGTGTCTCTGTGGCCGTAGGAGTCGCCGTTGCTGTCTCTGTAGGCGTTGGCGTGGGAGTCGCCGTTGCTGTCTCTGTAGGTGTCGGCGTTGCCGTGGGAGTCACTGTCTCCTCCTCCCCTCCCCCATCACCCCCACCACCACCGTCTCCTCCCCCGTCCCACGCGACCGCCATGGTCCCACCGGCACGCATCTTTAGAGCAAACGTGCCGCTTCCGGGGACGTCTCCCGCCTTTGAGGAAAGGGTCACCGTTACAACCTTAGGAGCCTCAATAATGCCTACCGATGGGAAGGGGGCGGAATCAACATACCTGGCTATTGTAACAAAATCGCGGGTTAAAGTCCCGTCCGCTTCGGAATAAATATAGGTGATGGTGTGAGTCACGATGCCGCCAGCGCTGAGATCGGGAATCGTCAAGACCATCCGAGAGCCACTGACGTCCGCTTCGCAGGCGGTGAGCACATCGCGGTTGAGCCAGGTGGCGGCGTTTTGCAGGTCGTGCTGAACCACCAACTCATTGTTACCCCAACCGGTGATCTGGTAGATCTGGTAGATAACCGTGACGAGGACACCGGTTATCATCGCGGTGATGGCCAGAACCACTAATATCTCGACCAGGGTTATTCCCCTCTCCCCTTTCATTCCTGGTTCACCTTGTAGTTCGCTATCGTAAACAACGTTTCGCCATTGTGAGAGACGGTGACGGTGATCCACTGCATATCGCTGTCGTTAAGAGGGTCGGAAGTGAAAGTAGGTGAGAGCCAGTAGGAGATGTTAAGCTCAACAGGGTATGCTGATAGTTGTGTAGCAGCGCACGCAGTTGTATAAGTAATAGGGTATGCGCCGGGAACGTAAGGAAGGTCTTGGATGCACTCCAACTGTGCCCGAGCCAGATTCTCCGCCGTCACCCGTTCGTGAACCACGCGCGTGACAAAGCTGCCGGTGGAGAGGGCGGAGAGGAAGGCGGTGAGGACGATGGACATGATGGCCACCGACATCAGCACCTCGACCAGGCTCTCCCCCCGCTCATCCGCGAAAGCAGTTGACTTCACCGCTCATCTCCTTCTCCATGCCCAGGATCAATGGGGCCTTGCTTTTCTTCTTATCTATCGCTCACATCTCCAATCACTTGTTTCGACAGGCTCAACACAAGTCGCCAGGCCCACAAAAAAAGCGTGCTGTCGGCCGACCTGCTTCCGAATAGCACGCTTCTTAAAATCTGTCTTCGGCAGCTCGGCCGTCATATCAGTAGTCAGTTCACTGAAACAGACCCGTAGCTTTGCGCCTCCACCTTTCGATGGGTTTGCCTTTATCGGACCTTATGCAATTGAAAAGGTAACTGCTCAACCCGTGTCATTGCGAGGAGCGTTTTCTTGCGACGAAGCAATCTCCTCCTTGCGGCTTGGGGATTGCTTCGCTTCGCTCGCAATGACAGCCTGAGTAGTTACTTGAAAAGGAGCTTTTGCCTCGTACAATTATTATACCAGATTTCCCTGCCTTTGTCAAGGGGCAAAAGTGCATTGAAATCGTGTGAAGAGATCACGATTCGGTTATCACTTTCTTCCCGCGGGCTACCCCTTCTCTCAAAATCGGGCCTTACGCAATTGAAACGGTCTATATTGTCCCGGCAGGATGTGGCCGATTCCTTCACATTCCATCACATTCTTGTGCCAAACAATGAACGTGCCCATAGCTAGAATTAACCAAGCTGTCTTGCTCAACTTCACTAGCTACTGTTGTTGCTATTTAATCTAATACACTAGGATTTTTAAGCCAGGCAGCTCAGGGCATTCTGGGGGATCAGGATACCCCCCGCTGTAGCCGGGATGGCAACCGTCTTTGATCTGAGCCTGTGTCCCAAGCGTGATATTGACGTTATCCCCCGTGACATAGACACCACCTTGGATCTGAGCCTGTGTCCCAAGCGCGATATTGACGTTATCCCCCGTGACATAGACATCACCGTGGATCTGAGCCTGTTTTCCAAGCGTGATATTGACGTTATCCCCCGTGACATAGACATCACCGTGGATCTCAGCCTGTTCCCCAAGCGTGATATTGAGGTTATCCCCCGTGACATAGACATCCTCGTGGATCTGAGCCTGTTTCCCAAGCCTTATATCACCGCCGGCACAGACATGGCCGTGGATCTGAGCCTGTGTCCCAAGCTCGATATAACCGCCGGCACTGACATTACCGTGGATCTGAGCCTGTGTCCCAAGATCGATATCACCGGCGGCACAGGCATCGCCGTGGATCTGAGCCTGTTCCCCAAGCGTGATATCACCGTCGGCGTAGGCATTGCCTTTGATCTGAGCCTGTTTCCCAAGATCGATATCACCGGCGGCATAGACACTGCCGCTGAACGGCTTACCACCTGTCCAAGTGAAATCACCGGCTATGAAAGAGACATCGCCTACATCGCTTACCCAGACAAGGGATTTCAATGTAGTGCTGCCCTCATCATCACTGGTAGCGGTGGAGATAATCTCGTACACTAGCCCATCTTCAAAAAGATCTTGAGGGACAATGTCTATGGTAACAGTCACAGTCTTGTTATTTATCTCAAATTTTGGCAACCCTCCCCAGCCGCCTTCCGGCTCTACCCCATGCAGTAAATGTCCCAGGGCATACTCCACCCCGGCATCAGCGGCGTACAGTTCCTTCATGTCCTCTTCGGTGACGCGGGTGGCGAGGAGGTTGGTGCTGGCGTGGGACAGAAAGACAGGGACGAGCAGAGCGCCAATGGCCAGGACAATGAGGGCCAGAACCAGGGCCCCTCCCTCTTGAGCAGAAACTTTGAGTTTTGACAAATCCTTGTCACCTCCGTCGTTTTTATCTTGCAGACCGCATGCCCAGGTGCAATATGGCGCTCTCGGTGACGTCGCCGGCCTGCGAGGTGATGGTGATCGTGATGATGGAGCTAAAGGTATCCGCAGGCGGGAAGGGATTAGAGACAATGTGCCTGGCCACTATCAGCATAGAATTGTCAGAATCACGGGTTAGAGTCGAGTCTGTTATGGAAAAAGTGTAGGTGATAACATAGGTAGAAATGCTAAGGGTAGGGGTGGTCCTGTGGTCGGGGATAACCAGGGTCATCTGAGAGTCACTGACCTCCGCGGAGCGGGCCTTCAGCACATCGCGATTGAGCCAGGTGGCGGCGTTCTGCAAGTCGTGCTGAACCACCAGCTCATCGTTGCCCCAACCGGTGATCTGATAGATCTGGTAGATAACCGTGACCAGGATGCCGGTTATCATCGCGGTGATGGCCAGAACCACCAATAACTCGGCCAAGGTCATTCCCTTCTCATCCCTGATCATCGGTCCACCTTGTAGTTCTCTATCGCAAACACCGGTTCGCCTTTGTGGGAGATGGTGACGGTAATCCACTGTATGCCACTGTCGTCATCAGGGTTGGAAGTGAAAGTTTGAGTTGAAGAGAACCAATAGGAGACGCCAATAGTGATTGAGCAACCTGTCGAGGGTGCTATTGTTGGGTAGGAAGTTGCCCCATACGTATAAGTATAGTTCTTGGTGTATTCCAACTGTGACCGAGCCAGGTTCTCCGCCGTCACCCGCTCACGAACCACGCCCACGCTGAGAGTGCCGGTGGAGAGGGCGGCGAGGAAGGCGCTGACGACGATGGCCACGATGGCCACCGCCACCAGCACCTCCACCAGGCTCACTCCCCTCTCACTTGCAACAGCAACTGACCTCACCGCTCACCTCTTTTTTCCACGTCCCCAATCAATAGAGCCTGCCTCTCCAAATCTCAGAGTACCACCAGCTATCCAGCAACACTGGTAGTCTGAGTCTACCCAAAAAGCGTGCTGTCAGCCGGCCTGCTTCCAAACAGCACGCTTCTCAAAACCTGTCTTCGGCAGCCAGGCCATCATATCAATAGTCGGTAAACAGTAGTCAGACTACTGTTTACTGTTCACTGAGACAGGCCCGTGGCTTTGCGCCCCCTCATCCGCAAAAGCCAACTAACTCCACCACCACTTGTCTCTCTTCTTCTTCATGTCCATGTAGACCGTCACCCAGGCCAGCAGCACAATGACAACGACTACGGGTGGCGCAATGACCCTGTAAGGCACATCGGACAGGGAGCGATAGACAAAACCCAGTATCGCCATCTCGATGGCGTAGATGACGCCCAGCACAATGATCGCCCTCAGCCCGAATTCGACTTTTCTCAGCATTTTGACTACTTTATACTGCCCATCATGGTGTACATGGGCATAATCACCGAGACGGCGAGGAAGCCCACCATCCCCCCGACAAAGAGCATCATGGCCGGCTCCATCATGCTCGTGAGAGCACCTATCTTGCGATCCGCTTCCTCTTCATAAAAAAGGGCCAATGTCGCCAGGTTCGTATCCAGAGTGCCCGTCTCCTCACCGACTCTGACCATCTGGGCCAGCAGGCCGGGGAAAATCTTCTCCTGGCGTATGGGATGGGAGAGACCTTGCCCTTGCAGCATCTCCGTGCGCACCCTGCCAAAGGCCTCCCTTATGATGACGTTGCCCATCGTATCAATGATCAGGCTCATGATCTCAGTCATAGGCAATCCCGCCATCAAGAGGATGGACATAGTATGACAGAGTTGGGCCACGCTGCTCTGAACATTGATGTCGCCTATAATCGGGAGCTTCAGGAGCAATATATCGCGATGCCGCTGACCGATGGAAGTCCTTAGATACAGAGCAAGCGCGGTTACCACAAGTACGATACCGGCCACCATTGGGGTCCGATAGGCCGCGGCGAAGTTACTGACGGCGATAAGTATCTTGGTAGGCAGGGGCAAATCTATATCGAACTCACTGAACATCCCCATTATACCAGGAAGGGTGAAGGTGATCATCAGGAACCCCACGCCGAAGGCCAGGACTACGATAAATGCCGGGTAAGCCATGGCCCCGCGCAGCTTACGGGTCAGAGCCTCTCGTTTTTCCAGGTAGGTCGCCAGTTGCCGCAACACCGACTCCATGTTCCCCATCCGTTCCCCTATCTCGATCATCCGACTGTAGATGGCAGGGAAGGCCTGAGATTGCTTCCTCAGTGCATCGGAGAGAGCCTCACCCTGCTGCACATCGTCGCTGGCCTCTCGAAGGGATTTCTGCAGAGGCCTACTGCCGGTCTCATCTGCTAACATCTGGAGGCCGGACAGGATAGTGATACCCGACTCGATCAAGGTCGCTAATTGGCGACTGAAGATGATCAGGTCCCGGGTCTTGATCGCAAAGAGGGTGGGCATCAGCGTCGTTAAATCGGCCCTGGGCCGCGCCTGCTTGAGGCTGACAATGACGTAGTCCGATCTCCAGAGGGCCTCCTCGGCCGCCGCCTCCGAGTCGACGTTGAGTACACCCCGTACCCGCTCTCCAGCTTTAGTGTAAGCGACGTACTTATAAGGCATGATCTCTCACTTATCGTCCGCTACTGAAAAACAAATCTCGATGGGCGAAGGTCTCCGACCGAGCTCGCCTGGCCTCGGTCAGAGACCTTCGGCCATCGAAAGATCGCTTCTTACACTTTGAGCTATAGATGGCCGTTGGCGCCGCTCGACGCCCAACGCGGCTTCGGCGCGAGCTCAACCTGGCCGAGCAGTTGGCTACCCCTTATATCAGGACGTCAGAACGCCCCTGGCAGCACAGGAGAGCACCGATTTCTCTATTATAACGCCGTTTGGAATATTTATGTGTGAAGACAGCATGAAAGCTGCGTGAATTTTCTATGAATAAAGAGATCAGCCACGGCATCATCTGCTATGAGCCAATCGCAAATACATTCCGCAGTATTTCACGGGGCGTGGTGAGGCCAGCTTGCACCTTCAACATCCCATCGCGCCACATAGTCACCATACCCTCTTTAGTGACCTGGGCCTTGATCACATCAGCGCTGGCGCCCTTGAGCACAAGGCGTCTGATCTCCTGGCTCATCACCAGAATCTCGTAGACGCCCATCCGGCTACGGTACCCGGTAAGGGCGCAGAAGTTACAGCCCCCCCCATGATAGAACTTGGTTCGCTTCTCCCCCATCTCTATCTCGTAGGCCATTTGCTCTTCCTCCGACACCTCGCGGAGGATGCGGCAATGCGGGCAGACGCGGCGCACCAGGCGCTGGGCGATGATGCCCATCACCGCTGAGGTGATGAGGAAAGACTCGATTCCCAGGTCCATCAGCCGAAAGAGGGCTCCCACGGCATCGTTGGCGTGCACCGTGGATAAAACCAGGTGCCCTGTCAGGGCCGCCTGGATGGCTATATTGGCCGTCTCCTTATCGCGGATCTCACCCACCAGAATGACGTCCGGGTCCAGGCGCATGGTGGCTCGCAGGCCACGAGCGAAGGTGACGTCCGCCTGGGGGTTGACCTGCATCTGGTTGATGTTGGCGAAATGGTACTCGACAGGGTCTTCAATAGTGATGATATTGCGTTCCTTGGAGTCCAGTTGGTTGATGGAGGCATAGAGGGTCGTCGTCTTGCCTGAGCCCGTCGGCCCGGCGGCCAGGATCATGCCGAAGGGAGATTGAATGAGTCTTTGATAGGTCTTTAGAGAGCCGGGGAGGAATCCCAGCTCTGGGAGGTCCATGACAGACATGGACTTGTCCAGGACACGCAATACGGCCATCTCTCCCCAGGAGGTGTCCGCTGTGGCCACGCGGAAATCCACCTCTTTACCATCTACTGAGAGGGCGAAGTGGCCATCCTGGGGTCGCCTGCGCTCGGCGATGTTCATAGAGGCCAGCACCTTGACCCTGGAGATCAGTGGCCCGTGGACGCTCAAGGGCAAGGAGAGGGTGTCGTGCAAGATGCCATCAATGCGGTAGCGGACGCGCACGCGGTCCTCCTGGGGTTCGACGTGGATGTCCGAGGCCCGGTCCTTTACCGCCTGGCTGATGAGCAGGTTTATAGCGCGCACCACAGGAGCCTCGGCGATGAGATCAGCGCTTATCCTCCCCCCCGCCTCCGCCCACTCCGGCGTAATGGGGATGATGTGGCTGAGCTCCTTTTCGATCTCTCCCGCGGCCCGGTAGTGGAGGTTGATGGCCCCTCGCACGTCCATGAGAGCGGCGCGCAAGACCTTGGCCTGCATCCTGGAGAGGGCTCGGATGTCCTCGAGGGCGTATAGATTATTAGGGTCAGCCATGGCCACTACCAGGGAATCACCCTCGATGCGAAGAGGTATGATGTCCCACTTCCGTGCGACCGCTTCAGGGATCAGGCGCAAGGCTGCCGGTTGGACTTCGTATCTCTTGAGGTCAATGCGGGGTAGGCCTGGTGCCTCAGCCCGACCTTCGATCATCTCCACAATAGCATCTATATCAAGAGGCTTGTACAGGATACCAGCAACCCCTGCCTCTATAGCCTCGGAGGCCGACTCTCCCAGGGTGGTGTGCCCGGTAATCAGCATGGTTGTGAGCTGGGAGTCTATGACCTTGATCTGCCGCAGGGCCTCGACCCCATTCATCCCTGGCATCACTATGTCTATCAACGCCAGATCGAAGTGTTGGCCTTTCACCTCTTCGATGGCCTGCGGACCATCATGGGCGACAGCCACGCGATACCCCTTCTCCTCCAGAATGTCCGCGAGCGTTCCACACAGATTGACATCATCATCAACTAACAAGACGCTAGGCTTCTCGTCCAACTTCTTTGCCCCTTTTTGTGTGCGAATGAATCCATGGCCTTGCTTCACGCCGGCCCTGGAACTCTGCCTGAATTATACCACATCAGGCTCTTATCCGCAACTGTGAATTTGGCGGCGCGGGACTAGCTGGTTTTCCAGTCCTCCTGCCCATCCGCTGTTCTCCATCCACAAAACAAAAAGCCGAGGCCTTGCTCCTCAGCTTCACCATTTCTTATTTGCTCATCTGCTCTTCCTTCACATCTACCTCGCCTTCCCCCTCTTGCACGGGCTCCGGTTCCTCTGTGTCTTCCTGCGCCGGGGAGAAGTCGGCCCTGGGCACGGTCGAAGGGCCTGCCCTGGGCGCGGTCGAAGGGTCGAAGGGCCTGTCCTGAGCGTGGTCGAAGGGCTCCAGGTCCAACAGCTTGCAGTAAATGTACTTCCCCACAATGCGCAGGCTGGCGAGCATAGGGGCAGCCAGGAACATACCCAGGACGCCAGCCAGGCTCGCCCCGGCGATAGCTCCGATGATGACCACCAGGGGATGCAGATTGAGGCTGCGGCCAATGATGCGGGGCACCAGGATGTTGTTCTCCAACTGCTGGATGACCAGGTAGAGGCCCACAACCAGGAGGGCAAACCAACCATTGGAGAGAGACAGGTAGGTGGAACCCTGAAAGTAGGCGATGAGGACAGCGGGAATGGCAGCGATAGCAGGGCCGATGTTGGGGATGATCTCCAGAACGCCAGCTATTATCCCCAGGATGAGGGCGTTCCTCACCCCCACAACCTGCATGGTTGCCCCCACCACTGCCCCTACGACGGCACATAGGACGAGCTGGCTCCGGAAGAAGGCATTCCAGATGACGTTGATCTCTTCTCCCAGCCGGCGAACTTCACCTCGATAGTCCGCTGGCACCAGTCTATAGATGGAGCGGCCTAACTTCCCCAGGTCTTTGAGCAGATAAAAAGAGACGATGAGGACGAAGATAAGCCAGGCAAAACCAGAGGCCAGACCGAAAAGAAATGAGGCTGTCTGTGAGGCAAGGGGTGAGATGATGCTCTGGATAGCGCCGCTCACCTCTTGGTAGACATCCAGCAGGTCAACGTAGAAGCCGAAGATGAAGAAAGGCTGCGCGAAGAAGCGGCTGATGTCCTCGACGCTGTCCTGAAGGTCCACGTCTATACTCGTCACTTGCTGGATGAGGCTGGGAACGAAGGCCACGAGCGCCAGGCTCAGGATGACAATGAGGGCCAGGTAGATGCAAGCTACTGCCAGGGTGCGGGGTAGCTTAATCCTGGCAGTGAGGAACCTGACCGGGGGATTGAGAACGTAGGCCAGGATAACGGCAATGGCCAGGGGGGAGATGATCTGGCTGAAGCGATGAACGATCCACACCAAAGCCACTAAGCTACTGATGATCACCAACCACTTAGTGGATTCGCTCCAGCTTTTGGACATAATGGGCCCTCGTGTTCACTCCACAAACCCTACCTGATCGAGAGGCCAGTAAGAGAACCAGGCCCGACCACCGATATTATCCAAAGGCACTGAGCCAAAGGAGCGAGAGTCGTTGCTGAAGCCGCGGTTATCACCCAGAACGAAGACGTGCTCAGGCGGCACAACGATAGCCCTCATGTCCCTCTGGAGCTGCGGAGAGAGATACGGTTCTTCCAGAGGTTGCTCGTTGATGTGAACCTTGCCGCCTTTGATCTCCACCTTCTCGCCCGGCAGGCCGATGACTCGCTTAATGAGGAGCCCTGGGCCGGCCTGAGGAACCTGGAGGATGACGATATCGCCCCGCTGCGGCTCGTGGAAGGCATAAGAGAGCTTCTCCACCACCAGGCGCTGGTCTGTGTGCAGGTTGGGCTCCATGCTCTGGCCGTAGACTCGGGTGGCCTGAGCCAGGAAGATGTTGATGAGGACAGCGATGAGAATGGCCGGCACGATGGTCTCTACGACCTCACTCAACCACCTCAAAGCGACTCTAAAAGCTGATTCTCGTTTTCCAGTTTCTGTATCTTGCTGAAATTCTTCCAACTTCCAATCTCCAGTTTCAGTACATCCTTGTGATGGCCGAAGGTCTCCCGATCGAGCCCCTTTCGCCTCGGTCGGGAGACCTTCGGCGATCAAACGACTCCCGACAACCTAGCTGCGCCGGGGAGGTCGCCGATCGCGCGACCCACCGCTGTCTGAGCCAGGGCCCCGGGAGCCCGTTCGACCGGAGGGCTTGCGATCGCGCTCACGGGCCTCCTCGGCTGTCCAACCCAGGAGGACAGCCTGACGAGAGAGCTTGATCTTGCCGGCTGGATCAATGTCAATGATCATGACCATGATCTCGTCGCCCATCCGAACTACATCCCTTACACTGGGCACCCGGTAATCAGCCAGTTGCGAAATATGTACCATCCCATCCTTGCCGGGTAGTATCTCCACGAAAGCTCCGTAATCCTCAATGCGTACCACTTTGCCAGTGTAGATTTTCCCTATCTCCGGTCTCTCCACCAGGGATTCCACCATCTCCCTGGCTCGCTGGGAACTGGGACCATCGCCCGAGGCAATGTAGACATTGCCGTCGTCCCCCACGTCTATCTTGACCCCCGTCTCTTCTTGGATACGGCGGATGGTCTTGCCGCCAGGGCCTATGATAGTACCGATCATCTCCGGATCAATCTTGATGATGGTGATGCGCGGCGCATAGGGCGACAGGTCCGGCCTGGCCTCAGGAAGCACCTCCAGCATCTTATCCAGGATAAAGAAGCGGGCGCCCTTTGCCTGTGCCAGGGCCTCGGCCATGATCTCGTAACTCAGGCCCTTGACCTTGATATCCATTTGCAGAGCGGTGATGCCCTTCCTGGTGCCAGCCACCTTGAAATCCATGTCCCCCAGGTGATCCTCGATCCCCTGGATGTCCGTCAGGATGCGGTGCCCGTCCTCATCCTTGACCAGGCCCATGGCTATGCCCGACACCGGAGCTTTGATGGGCATGCCGGCGTCCATCATGGCTAGAGTGCAGCCGCAGACGCTGGCCATAGAGGTGGAACCGTTGGAGGAGAGCACCTCGGAAACCAGGCGGATGGTATAGGGAAACTCCTCTTCAGGAGGGACTACGGGCAGGAGAGCTCGCTCGGCCAGGGCCCCGTGGCCGATTTCTCTCCGGCCTGGCCCACGCAGAAAGCGAGTCTCCCCGGTGGAGTAGGGTGGGAAGTTGTAGTGGTGCATGAAGCGCTTGGACTCCTCAGGATAGAGGCCGTCCAGGCGCTTCTCTTCCCTGGGAGTACCAAGAGTAGCGATGGTCAGCACCTGAGTCTTGCCCCGGTTGAAGAGGCCTGTCCCGTGGGCCCGCGGCGAGATGCCCACCTCGCAAGATATGGCCCGGATATCTTCGGGGCCACGTCCATCGGGGCGAACGCCCTCGTGAAGGATTCGCTTGCGCACCTCAGTCTTCACCACCTCGTGGAAGGCCTCCTCAATGTCCCTGTCCTGGTATTCACCTCTCAGCTCGGACAGGAGGTCGGCCAGGATAGCGTCCAGAGCCTTGTTACGCTGCTCCTTTTCGCTGGTCTCAGCCAAGACCTTGTTGATCCGCCCATATAGACGTCCCGTGACGACCTGGCGCAATCCCTCGTTCATGGCGAAGGATGGATATTGTGACTTGGGCTTCCCAACTTGCTGGCGCATCTCCTCCTGGAGAGCGATGATGGGCTGCATGGCCTCGTGGCCGGCCTTGACCGCCTCCACTATCAGTTCCTCCGGCACCTCGTTGGCCCCAGCCTCCACCATCATCACGGCGTCAGTTGTGCCAGCCAATCGCAGGTCCAGACTGCTCCCTTCCATCTGGGAGATTACAGGATTGAAGACCAACTGCCCATCAATGTAGCCCACCCGCGCTGCCCCCAGCGGCCCCATGAAGGGGATGTTGGAAATAGTAAGGGCCGCTGAGGCCCCGATGATAGCCAATATGTCAATCTGATGCTCCTGGTCATGGGACAGCGCGGTGACGACAACCTGTACGTCATTGCGCAGGTCTTTGGGGAAGAGGGGGCGGATGGGGCGGTCGGTGAGGCGACAGATGAGGATGGCCGCTTCGTGGGGGCGTCCCTCGCGGCGGAAGAAGCTGCCGGGGATGCGTCCTGCGGCGTAGAGCCTTTCCTCGTAGTCTACAGTTAGAGGGAGGAAGTCCCCGCCTTCGCGGGGTTCCTTCGACATAGTGGCCGTAGCCAGGAGCAAGGTGTCGCCACAACGTAGAGTGACAGCACCGCCCGCCTGGCCGGCCAGCTTGCCGGTCTCAATGCTAATGGGATGGTCCCCAATAGCAGCAGTGAATTGATTTGTCATTAGATTTATACCTCCGAGTCGAGGCCAGGCTCAGAGGCCAGGGACTGGGGAGTGGGTCAAATCCCAATAGCCAATATCCAATAGCTATTGGGTATTGGCTATTGATTTGGCGCACTCCCCAATTCCTAAACCTCATCACTCAACCTCATAGATTTGTTTGAGCTATTTCACGTGCTTCGTCCTATCGCGCAGCACATCCTTGCGACAGGTTATTTCCGCAGACCCAGTCGCCCGATAATGCTTCTATAGCGTTCCGAATCCTTGCGATTCAGATACGCCAGGTGGCGCCTGCGCTGCCCGACTAGCTTCAACAGTCCCCGCCGCGAGTGTTCGTCGTGCTTGTGGTTCTTCAGGTGCTCGATCAGGTAATTGATCCTGTTCGTCAGCAGCGCGATCTGCACCTCAGGCGAGCCGGTGTCTGTAGGGTGCACGTGATATTCTTGTATGATGGTTGTCTTCTCGTCCGTTGATAGGGCCACACTTGCCTCCTTATTGAGTGTTGTCAGTTGAAACTGTCCAATGATCAAGCGGGTACAGCCTGTGGCATTGGACGTGAGATGCGTAACAAGACTTGTTCTACCGCCTGTGGAAAATCAACAAAGACGAAATAACCAGCAGGATACAAGTAATCCTCACCCTCGTTATCTATCACGCGAATGTAATTCGATTTCGCGGCACTCTCATCGGGCAAGATTTCATATATCGTACGCGGCGTTAACAGGTCTGGATCGTCGGTGTTGATGCAAATAGCAAATTGCGACACTGGCTTTTGATGCTTAGTCATACTCGTTAATCCAAGAAACGTTTGATTCTCATTTTCCGCTTGCCTATTCCATGCGCTTCAAACCAGTGGACTTCAGCAAGCCGTACCGTACCATCAAACAGGTACACGGTAGCAATCCCTTTCAACTTCCGCCAACGACCTGGGCCATACCGCTTTCGCAACAGGGGAAGTATGCGGATACCGCTACCCACCGCAATCATTTCGATGTCCGTAATTTCTCCGATGATTTCAAAGCGCATCGAGATACATTATCATCACATGTGCTGCTGCGGTATACAAGTGACAGGCTAACGGCCTTGGCTTCACCCGCAGGGCGGTGAAGTAAACACTCCTGCGCGGAGAAGACATGCCAGAATAGTCACATTATAGCACATTTAGCCAAAGGACGCAAGAAACGTTTTGTCACAACGCCGACAAAAGAGTATAATTAGGGCGAGGAATTTCTTCCCACTTCTACGGAAGCGTGTCTGAGGTGTAAATGAAAAACCTGCGCCAATGCCTGATAGATTGCGATATGGCTATGCTGAGGGCCATCGCCCAGAGACGAGGGATCGAGCTTACGAGCAACCGCCAGCGCGAGGTCGTGGAGCAGTTGGCCGAGGAGCTAGCTCAGCCTGAGTCCATGGCCGATATTCTGGAGAAGTTAGAGCCTCAGGAGCAAGAAGCCCTGGAATCTCTGGTCTCTGAGGGAGGGAGGAACAAACTCCACCTCTTTGTCCGTCAATACGGCGAGATCCGAGCCTTTGGCCCTGGCAGCCTGGAACGCGAGCGGCCCTGGGAAGCACCCATCAGCGCCGCCGAAGGGCTCTGGTACTCCGGGCTTGTCTACAGAGCCTTCGATGAGCTGGAGGGCCAGACCAGCGAGTTCATCTTCCTGCCTCAGGACTTGTTGCCCCTCTTGCCTGGAGTTGAGAAAGCACCGCCAGCCTTCGTCGTAGAGACTGCATCTACACCTTCGGCCATTAGCGAAGGCAACCTGGCCCTGGTGCAAGACACTTGTGCTTTTCTCAGCTACCTTCAAAACGAGGACGTCAAGCCCCTCAGAGACGGTAGCCTGGCCCACCGCGATATGGAGCACATTATCGAACGCTTTCTGGTCAAGGAAGGTAACACCGAACGCCTGGCCTTCCTGCATCACCTCTGCCAGCCACTTGGACTGTTACACACATCCACAGGCTTTCTGAAGCCCAATCCCCCTGAGGCCAAGCGCTGGCTCAAGGCCCCACGGGCAGAGCAACTCCTGGCTCTGCAGGAGACATGGCGTGACGATCCTGGTTGGAACGAACTATGGCGAATCAAATCATTGCACTGCGAGCCTACCGGCTGGCGCAACGATCCCCTGCTGGCCCGAAAGAAAGTCCTGGGGCATCTCGCCAGGTGCCCTCCTGAGCAATGGCTATCCCTGGCTTCCTTCATTGAGACCATCAAAGAGAGCGATCCCGACTTTCAACGCCCCGACGGCGATTACGCATCCTGGTACATCCGCCAGACGGCTACCGGGCAGTATCTAACGGGCTTTGAGCATTGGGAGCAGGTCGAGGGAGCCCTCATCGCCCACCTGGTGACCAAGCCGCTTCATTGGCTGGGGGCCGCTTCGCTGGGCTACGACGCCGAGGGAAACGTGCGCTCGTTTCTGGTCACCCCCTGGGGAGCTGCTCTCGTTGGATTGCCCGGCGAGATGTCACCCGAGGCGCCCCCACCCCCAATGGTCGTCCAACCCGATTTCACCATCATCGCCCCGGCCGGGGGCAGCCTCTACGACCGCTTCCAGTTGGAGAGGGTTGCTGCCTGGCAGTCCTCTGGAGATTCCTATGCGTATCGTATAACGCGAGATTCTCTGGCCCGTGGGTCGCGGCAGGGCGTCAAAATCGAAATGCTCCTGTCCTTCCTGAAGCGAGTCAGCAGCGGCAAGGTTCCTAAGAATGTGGTTTCGGCCCTGCGGAATTGGGACAAGAGGCGGGGACAGATACGACTGCGTAGGGCGCTTTTGCTCCAGACCGAAAGCGAACTGACCCTGGAGGAGCTAAGCACTTCACCCCAGACCAGAGCCTATCTACAAGAGATCATCTCGCCCAAGATAGCCGTAATAGCCCCGGAGAACTGGCCGAAGCTCTTGGACGAGTTGCGCAAGCTGGGCTATTCACTCGAGGTGGAAAGCGAGGGATGAGGATGGGAAACGTGAAACCATGCCCTGAGCATAGCCGAAGGGGTGAAACGTCAAACGTAAGGCAGAGGTTTGCGGAGATCTTCGGTGCGGAACCGGCTGCTGTCGTGCGAGCGCCTGGGCGGGTGAACCTCATCGGGGAGCACACCGACTACAACGACGGCTACGTGCTGCCAGTGGCCATTGACAGGAGCATTCTGGTCGCCGCATCCCCGCGCGATGATCGGCAAGTGATCATCCACACCCTGGACTTCGGCGAAAGCGTCACGTTCTCCCTGGACGACATCGAACATGATCAGGCGCAAGCTTGGAGCAACTACCAGCGCGGGGTGGCCTACTTCCTGGAAGAGCAAGGCTTCAAGCTGCCTGGTCTGAACGCCGTAATCGTCGGCGACGTTCCCATTGGCTCGGGCCTCAGCTCCTCGGCCGCCATCGAGGTATCCATGGCCTACACCTGGCAGGTGCTCGCTGGCTTCGAGCTGAGCCGGGTGCAACTGGCTCTCCTCTGCCAGCGGGCGGAGAACGAGTTCGTAGGCATTAACTGCGGCATTATGGATCAGTTCGTCTCCGCTCTGGGCCAGCGCGATCACGCCCTGCTCATTGATTGCCGCAGCCTCTACCACCAGCCAGTCCCCCTCCCGACTGGAGCAGCCATCATCGTCGCCGACACCATGAAGCGACGGGGGCTGGTGGATTCGGAGTACAACGCCCGGCGGCGGGAGTGCGAGGAGGGGGTGCGCATCCTGCAGCGATACCTGCCGCCGGTGCAAGCCCTGCGTGATGTCTCCACTGACCAGTTCGTAGAATATGAGGGACAATTGCCAGAAAACGTGCGCAAGCGTTGCCGCCACATCATCTACGAAAACGAGCGGGTTCTCAGGAGCGTGGCCGCTCTGCAAGCGGGCGCTCTAGCCGCCTTTGGCCAGTTGATGAACGAATCCCACGCCAGCTTACGTGACGATTACGAGGTCAGTTGCGCGGAGCTGGACATCATGGCTGAGGCAGCGTGGAAAGTGGGCGGGGTCTACGGCTCTCGAATGACGGGGGCTGGCTTCGGCGGCTGCACGGTGAGCCTGGTGACCGAAGAGGTGATTGAGGATTTTCGGGGCCAGGTGGCAGCAGACTACGAGGAGGCCACAGGCATCGTCCCTCAGATTTACGTCTGCCGAGCCGAGGATGGAGTGGCTGAGGTGTCACCCTGTTAACTTCAGGTTAGGGATCACGTCCAGGTCCCAGCCGGAGCGATGGCCGGCCTGGT
>Ga0268276_1002322_pt1 | contig 16457 bp, 2 predicted proteins | sample saktaG_4_FD_190145 | JGI IMG/M metagenome (GOLD analysis project Ga0268276, IMG submission 190145) | Saline water microbial communities from Sakinaw Lake, British Columbia, Canada - sak_2010_1_5_45m | ecosystem: Environmental > Aquatic > Non-marine Saline and Alkaline > Saline ...
GCGCTTATAAGGAGCTGATGTTCAAAATCCCTCCAGATCGATTCGCCTGTGGAGTTACCTAAATCTTTCGCTTCCCTGGAGTAATCTCCCGCGAATTTTGCCAGGCCAAGCATAGCGCTGGCCGCAGATAGATGCTGAGTCTGTATAGGGTCATCGGGGCATGGCTGCCTTATCATGCCCTTGCCTTTCTCGATAAGGGCATTCATCGGACCATTATATGACATTGCAATCTGAACGTTTACCATGCTGGCGCCGGCAATTACTTTGGCCTTTATACTCTCAACGGCTTCCTTAAGTCGGTTGCATTCATGCTCCACCATCTCATCGGGAACCCAGTCACTTCTCTTTATAAATTCTTTCATCAACTCATCGCCGAGCGTTTTAAATTCGGCCGCGAGCGCTTTTAACTCTTCCGCTTTTTTTTCGTCTCCTACACTGCGACAATCATTGCTCTCCTGCTGATAACTATTGATCTTCTTTATGATCCTGTCTTCCAGCAATAACCTTATCTTTCTAGCTTTAGGGCCATCGCGCATGGTCTGCGGTATAATATCTGTCTTTATTATTATCATGAGGTTGGTCATCGCCTCTTGCCTGTGCGGATGGGTTATCTTTTCCTTTATGCGCTTTGCGATCTCCCCCATCGAAAGGTGCATTATGCCTGGTGTCGCCGTTATGGTATCGATGGCGGCTCCGAGATCCTGTATGGCTGAGGCTATTTTGAGGCGCACGAACCTGTCGGTATCCCACCAACGGCATATCTTCTCTTTAAAATCAGCGCTATTTATTTCCGGCACAACTACGGCGCCGCCTGCGGCTATCCTTGCTCCGCCGGAAGGTTTGCTCTTAAGCGCCCTCTCCGCCGCCGTATTGCGTTTCCATATCGCCTTGTCCATAGCCGGCTCGATGGCCTCTCTTAATTCTTCCTTCCTTACGCCGTATATTTTGACCGGGCCGGCTGAACCTTCGAATATCGGCCGCAGGTTGAATTTATCGTAAATTTTCGCTATGTCATCTTCCGTTAGCGGCAGCTGCGCGCCAGTTTTATTATCTATGCATACGACGTCAAAATACAAGATCGGATACCGATTATCATAATGAGATGTGGAATACGAATATAACCTCGGTGGTATATATATTGTCTTGCCGATTATACTCGATAATTTGTTGACAACCAGATTCGTGGCATCGACCACAAGATGGTCCCTGTCATTCGCCGCTATTACTATTCTCGTGGGCGGCTGATATCCTACCTCCTCGGGAGAATTATATATGTATATATGCATATTGTCCGCCTCTTTTGATTCTATATGCTTTTTGAGTAGATTATAAGAATCGAGTATCGGGAAGACATATGCCAGCACAGAGTCTGCCATGCCTATTATCTTCAGAAGGCGGTCCCTTTGCTCTCTCTCGAATCCGGGGATCATTCTTCTGTCGTCAAAATTTCTTACAAAGGCGGCGTGTTCTTTTTCCAGTGCGGCCCGTTCTCTTTTATCCTTGCCCGGATACATGACATTCAGCACTCTTATTGCCACGGCGCGCGCCCTATTCCTGTGTATTTTGACATCTACGACTTCTTGTTGCGGGGATATCTCGGACTTTCCGCCTGCGTTGGGTTTCCTGAAAAGGTTCGCTATAAGATAGGGGAGCTTGAATATGACCGTAATCACATTGGCTATGATATGCTTAAGGCTGAATATTCCCCAGGCGATCAAACCGCCGTACAGCAAACCAATGTTTCCATATAGCAGGGTAAAGTGCGGCAGGATGAAGAATGCCGCGCCTATGCCTGCGGCCCCTGCAAGAACGCTTATTATGGCCGGAATCATAGCTTCTCTTTTAGTATCACCGTGCAGCCGGGTAAAGATGAAGCCAGAGGCCCCAAGACTTGTTGAAAAAGCCATTAGTGAGGTGGGGCTAAAATAAGTGAGATCTAAAATATTTATGCCCGGCACAAATAGAACTGCCAGCACCATGGGCAAGAAGAGCGGCGCCACCCTAAAAATAAGTTCTTCCAGGATGGGAGCGATTCCAAAGGTCACCCATCCGCTCTTGCCGAATTTCTCGCCAAATATTTTTCTAGTTATAGGCAGTACGCCCGCGCCGGGCCTGGGAGGTCTTTTCTCTTCCGCGTTATACCCGGTGAAAAATTGCGCTAGCTTCCGGCTGATTTCTACGGTGCCATAGCCTTCTGGAGAGATTAAGCCATCCATCATACCATATGCTCCATCTTGTTCGGCTTTGGTAAGCTCCTCGGTTTCTGAAGGTGATGTGGTAATATGTACGGTGGACGTACGGCCATGGAGTTTGTTCAGGAATGCGATTGTAGGCCCTGCTTCAGCCACATCCGTATCTACTATTAAAGCTAATTTGTCTTCTTCCAGCATTCTTTTCAACGCCGGATCACTGTCATATTTGGCGAGATTAAAGCTTTTATATGAACCGACCAACTTTTTATCTATTTTCCACGCACCTGATACCGGAACCCTTTTATCCCATACAGGCCCTGCATGGCCCCACATAAAAGCGCCTTCGTCCCCCGACGCCCATCCGTTTTCGATAGTTTCTCTGGCTATACGCGCATCGGCCAAAGCATTTCGATCCGCCATATCCGGATGATCATCCAACCATAGTATTTTGTTGCCGCTTCTCTTTATCTCGTTCCTCTCATATGCCTCTTGTAGATAGTATTGCGAGTCATGGTGCGCATCAAAAACATATACAGAGCAACGGTCCTTCATCCTTATGACAACGTGGTATTTCATATCCGTTGGGTTCTCTTTTTTGGCCCTCTGAACATCTTCCCATGTTCCGAGTACTGTCTTCTTATTCGTCAGGTCGTCGCGATACCAGCGATGGATTTCAGGGTCCCATTTATAATGGGCTTTATCATAAGGGTCTAGTTTCAGGCTCTCTCGATACGGATCTTTGTATAAGAGCGGCGATCCAACAAATCCTGTCGTCACCACTTTCGGCTCTTCGCCGGGCCTGAGAGGCTTTTCCACTTTGGGCGGTCGCCCATAGCCGTGTGCTCGCATCTTTTTGCTAATCTTATTTCCCGTTCTTAAGTTTTGATATCTCCCATTTACGCGATCCGCGAAAGCGTAGATACGAAGGATGAAGTGCGGAATTTTTGAAATAATCCCGGTTTTTGTTACAGCCAGAACGATCAAGCTCACCAAAATCACGGCTATCCCGATCGATATAGGCGCTAAACCCATCTTGGCGAGTAGGATGAATGTAAGTCCTGTCATGATCCCCGACATATTTAATCTGATTCCAGCCTTCGGCTGGGTTGAGGCCTTTATCCTCGCTTCTATTTTTGCCTTGAAGCCATCTGCAGAATAGCCGCCCAATTCTTTCGCTTCCAGGCACGCGCCCGAAAACCCAGCATCTATTTCGGCCAGCAGTTTTTTAGAGAATTCGCCCGTTAAAACACCGGATAGCTTTTTTAAAATAACTGTAAACTTTTCTTGAGCTGCTTTTATGCCGTCTTCATTCTTTTTAATTTTGGCGAGCAGGCCCTGAAGCTCGTCCGGAGTCATTTTGTCTATACCTTTTTTTCTTGTTTCATAATATATTTCTCGTAATTTGCGCTTTGCCCTTACCAGTTCTTCGTATGTCGGGCTTGCGATATTAAATATATGCATGCCTATCTTAAAGTCAGCTTCGTTAGCATCCGCTATCATCGCTATTATTTCTGCCCTGCTGACAAGGCCAAGGCCAAGCCATGTATTCCACTTTTCTTTCCACGCCTTTGCTATAGCGGCATAATCACCTTTCTTTACGGTAGCTAGATCGATCTCCCCTCTTCTGAAAGCGTATGCCCCTACGCGGTAAGCCGCATAAGAATCCTGCGTTATCAGGCCTCTCAAGTCCCTGGAGGTCCGGAGGAAATATTCTTCCAGATCTAATTTTTGCCTTGCCCCAAGGTCCTTTTCCAATTTCTTTGCAAGGGCCTCGATCCTTTCCGCCGCTTTAATCGACCTTGAGCCCTTGGTGTTATCGAGTATTTTTACAATGCTCCTGAGCCAATTCACCAAAGCGGTATTTTTATCTTTTATTCCATTTTCATTTTTGGTCAGATCTTTTATGAATTTTTCAACCCATATGCGGTCCGTCTGTAGCGGATTTCCGGTCTGCGGATAATAGAGGCCGAGCTCGATTGCCGTGATAGATCTCATAATAAATTCTATCTTGGCGGCATCTTCTTCGGTCATTCCTTCACAGCCAAGTATCGTAGCGTCCCTGGCATCGGCATTCAACAGTTCTTTATTGGAACCTTCGTTCAGCAATTTTATAATGTCCGGCGCTTTTACTAATTTTTTTTCTGCCTTTTCTACTGCGGCAGGCACAGGTGCAACAGGCGCTGGCTGCGTCGCTGCGACAGGAGCGGTTGTAATCGGCATCGCCTGTTGAATGGGCGCTGCGGCTGTAACTGCCGGAAGCGTAAGTTGCTCGGGCGTGACGCGCGAAGGCGGACCTAAAGGAAGTATTCCCGATAACATTGCCGCCAATAAGGTTGCGAGGATAGCGCCGGACCATGCCGTGAACTTAAGTTTTACCGCGCGTAGTATGTAAAATGCCGCTAATCCGGAAAGGCCCGACAGCACAAAATTGAGCGTATTGATATCGGCGCTTGCTACGATTATCGCGGCGACCGCTATACCGCCTAGCACCGGGAGATATCCTGCACTGACAAAACTTGCCTCATCGGATGGACAACCCATTGCCGGCATAGCAAGCTTCCCCGGCGCCGGTATGCCCGGCCGGTCTCTTTCATTGCGAATCGTATTTTTTCCCTCGTGTTTCGCTAAATAAAGCGCCTTATCCGCCCTTTCAATAACTCCCTTGATCTCTCTTTCTGTGACCCTCTTTTCATCCTCTATGTCATAGGCTCTCACAGAATCCCTACTAGGATCTCTGCGATATTGTGAAACCCCTATGCTTACCGTGACTTTTATCGGGTTCGTCCCGTTCTCTATAGCAAGCCTAATATCTGATGCAAGGGCGCTTGCTCCATCGACATCGGACTCTGGCACTATTACCGCGATCTCTTCACCGCCATACCTGAACACCGTATCTTCTTGCCTAATACGTTTTTTTACAATATCGGCAACTTGCGTTAACACATCATCGCCGACCTGGTGGCCGTAGGCATCATTTACCTCTTTGAAATTGTCTATATCCATGATAATGAATGATAGTCGCCGGCCTTCGTTCCTGGAAGCATGCCCTATCTCCGTATTTAGAGCTTCTACTCCTGCCCACCTATTTCCTAACTTCGTGAGCTCGTCAATCATAGCGCGCGTTTTGAATTTATCTCTGTCTGTTTGTATAAGTGCAACACTGTTTATGATTATGTGTATTCCAAAGGTGGCAAGCAGTGAATACAAGAGAGGCATGCCCATCGATAAAAATAGGAAGGGAGTAAGAGAGGCCATTATTCCTATGAGTACGGGTGGGCCCCTCGCTTCTTTCGGGTGCAGCAACACAAATGCTGCGAATGTGACTATAAGAGCCACAGCAAGACTTGCAAAGATAAACGCGTTATTAAAGCCGCCGGTCTGCATCAGCACTGCAATGCTTATAGGAATACCCCTGAATCCCGCTTCTTCGAATAAGGGCCCTAGGAGCACATCATAAATAGTCATCATCGTGTCATATTTTTTGTCGAATAATTTTCTGAATAAGCCATCGCTAAACCAATTTCTCATGCTAGGTATGACGCCGAGGCCCTCCGGCGCCTTTGGCGCTTCCGGCGCGGCCGGCTTTTTAGGTATAGAAATCCTTAGATAGTGCTCGCCTTCCTTTACTTCGTGTGCCACTAAAAGCGGCGTTCCTTTCCTGCTAATGAATTCCTTGCTAAAATCTTTTTCCCAAGAGCCACCGGGGTCCATCGGTTTTACATGCATATAACAGCTGCCAACTAATCCACCGAAACAGTCTGAATTAAATGATGGCAGCGGATTTGCAATTTCTTTGCCGGAAGCAAATAACTTGATCCTTGCAGTCTTTAAATCTTTGCTCAATATTATCTCAATCTCATCGGCACCCTCTCCTTGAGCAGCTTCGAAGATAGCATCGGGCAGGTCCGTCATACCGGCTTCGAATTTAATACCTTCGATATTAGTATTTGCGGCTTCTCCTGCTCTTAAAATAAAGACTTCGCTTAAGTTTATCGCTAATTCTTCGAGGGCGGGCGGCTTAGGTGAAATTTCTTTGATCGGATTAATATCGCCACCCCACAATCCCTGGTCGGATCGCACAGTGCGCTGTCCATTCTCAGCCTCAATATACACATTGACCACTCTTATCTTGCTAGGAAGCTCTTTATGATACTGCATTGCCATCCTGAAATTAAAGATGGCTGACGCTTCGTCAAAGACTATGACGCGTCTCCCTTCAACTAACAATTCGTTGAGGTGGTGGGCAAAATAACGGCCTATGTACTCTTCGTATAAAGTGCGTTTATTTATTGAATCCTTGTCATCTATGATCTTCTGGTAAGGTACCTCAATAGCCTGTTCTATGTTCTTGCCGGCTGCTACCTTATTAAACGTCTTCGCAAAACTATCCCCGAAAATGTGAATCTTTTCTTCTTTGGGGCCATATAGTTCGTCATCCATCATGCTCTTTGCGGTATAAGTCTTGCCCGCTTTTTGGCTCAGATCGCTTTTATCAGTCTTTCCATCTATGACTACTATGACGGGCTCTCTGGAGCTTCTTACTACTTCTGCTATGCTCGCTATCGCTCTTTCGTAAGGTATAGGCTCGCCCGAAGGAATACGGCTGACCCCATAGTTAACCTCTCTCGCAGTTGGAATCCTCGGCATAACAGGAGCGGGGAGCGCTTCTGGTCCAAGCCTAGCCATATCCTCCGTAACTGGGCCAAGATGATTTTGTACAATAGCTCTAACTGCGCCAGCCATGTATTTTGGTGTTAATGGATTATCGGTTGGGGCCACATTGCTGTTCGTCGCCAAGTACCTGTCCATCCTGCCGCGGACATCGTTCTTGATCTCGGATTTTTCTTTGTCGGTAAGGGCCTTGTACGCGCCCTTTCGGTTTGCGACTCTTTCAAATTCCTCGTCAAAATTTTTCTTGGCCTTTGCTTTGTTGATAGATCCGGCTATCGATTCTGCGAGCATCTCCTTGGTGGTGGTCTCTAACCTCGCAAGCCTCTCTTCGAAAGAAACCGTTTTGCCTTTGGCGGCGCCCTCTTTGCGGTACGCATTCTTATATTCCTCCACCTCTCCCGCGCTAGATGGCCTGTTCTCGATAGTTCCGTCTTTAAGTACTTCGACTGTCCTGTATCCATATGTCCACACAAAGGGCTTCTCTTGAACGCCGGCAGGCGGCTCTTTGATTATGCCTTTTGTTTTGAGGTTATCATAGGCCCTGGCATAGCTGTCGATCCATAATTGCGCCACGCTGTCGACATTCTTCTTCTCTATGGCGGCCACAGCCAGGTTCGTCATTATGACATCTACGATGAACGCCTCTGTCATGATGGGATCCGATATCCCTTCGCCCAGGTACTCTTCCGCCAATATCTGGCACTTGCCGCTTCGGATCAGGTCCTCGTAAGGGTCCTTTTTGTTGGTGAGTATCGCCACGTACGGCCTGTCGCCTTTGGAGGCGTCGAACTTAGGCAGTATTACGATGTATGAGGTCTCTTTCTGCTTCAATATTTCCGTGAGGCCTTTGGTGTGGAAACCTCCCGTAACGAGCGCAGCCACGTTCTGGCCCTCTCTATCCATGCGGTTTATGGTATTGGCGAGGATAGCTGTATTTCTCTCTTCCGCTGTCCTGTAGAAAGAGAGTGCGGTCGGAATATTGTCGAAGATAGCGCCAAGGTCGTAGTCGCCGTTTATGGTGACCCCGTACTTCAGCGAGGCGGCCTTGATGAACTGCGCGATATCGGCAGCGTTGAATTTATTCATATCTACCACAAAGGCCTCGAGGTCGCCGTTGGATAGCTTCAGCTCATAAAGGTTCGATACCAGATCGACAAAGCCCGAGAAATCATGCAGTTTCTTCTGGTATTCATTGGTGAATAATTTCGCCTCTATCTCATCCTCATAGGCCTTGACCTCCTCAAAGATCGCCATTATGTCTATGGACTCATACAGAGCTATGTAGTTGGTGTAGTTTATGAGGTGCCCGTACGGCACGGGATCTATGCCGTAGCGCGATGCCAGCTCCTGCAGGTAGAGGTAATATTCGCCCTGCGACAGCTTATTCATCTTGAACGATACGCTCTTCAGGACCATCTGCTCGAGGTCCTGCTTCACGACCTTCTTGCTTAAGGCATCGATCAGGGCGTCACGCTCTTTTGTGGCCTTGTTAAAATTTATCTTCTTTTCGTATTTCAGGGATTCGACTAGCTTTGCGAGATTTTCGTACTTCTTATAGCTTATGTTGTATTTTGAGGCCAGTGCGTAGACGAACTCCCAGCGGTCTGAGAAGCCGATCTTGCCGTCCTTATGTAGGACAGAGTTCCTCTCCAATTGCTTCAGATCTGTGGAATATATCTTGTCCTTGAGATCCTCGAACGCGGCTGTAAGGCCTCTTATATCCTTCGATATAGCCCCGTTTATCTCGTAGATCTTCTTGAACTGCTCTACGTTTTCGGTATAGAGCTTCTTTGACTCTATGCCATATAAGGCGATCTCCTTGTCCGAAGTTACGGAAAAGAACTCGCCTGCAGAGAGCTTGCCCTTCTTCATCAGGTACTTGGCCGATGCTTTACGGATGGATTCGTCCGGGAATGTCTTTAAGAGTGATGTGTCTATATAGCCTGAAGAGCCCTCTATAGCCACCAATTTAAGGTCATAATTGGTTACTAATGAGTCTAATATGGATACTATGGACTCCTGCGCGGTAAGCGACGCGTGGGCATCCTGGATATTTATGATCGTCTTGCCGTTGGCGCCGCTGTAGACGTCCTTTGTAACGGCTATATCCTTGGGAATCGATACGTCGCCATGGCCGTTCACCTTCGGCTTTAAATTAAAAGACCCGTTCGCGCCCTTAGCCCAAACGGGATCCCCGCCCTGCGCCCAGATTATATCCTGATTAACAAACGCTATAACTAAAAAAAGAGCTACGGCCCTAAGCCACTTTTTATTTCCAGGACTTTGCAAGTCCATGATAAGCGGCTTCGTCCCAAGCTCTTCTCTTGTGGCTGATCCTTTTGTCTGTTTGCGCCAAGCATTCACTATCGGGGATGTCCTTTGTTTTGTTTATCTATCTTTTGTTTAGTGTTTACAGATGAGTATACCACTTATAATGTATATGTCAATGTGTATACATTGCCTTTTTTGTTGCTTAACAAAAACATAAGTACTTGTAATACAATTAGTTATGTGATTTTAGTTATGGAGTGTCCTGCTATGGAAGAACTAACCTATTGTTGTTGCTAATTTTTACCATTCTCAGGCCGGGGCTGGGAATCGGTTACAACGAGCGGGATTCATCTATGGGATACGTCTACCGCGGGGGTGGATCGTACTTTCGAGCTGGGGTCGGAAGATGGTTATACATTGGTCGATTCCATGTCACCTGTTTTCGTATAATTCTTTTCCCCAATTTATTATTATTGGTAAATTACTTTCTTTAAAATCGAATGTTTCCCTGAAGCCAACTATAAATTCTTTTGGGATAAGAAATCTTGCCTCCGCTATTGGGTAGGACGAATCAGACTTAGTATCGGTTATTTCTATCCGACCCCCTCTATAGCCAAAGTATTCGGGATTTTGTATTCCCTCCTCCACGACTGAATAAAAATAGCGTTTATTATTTTGTTTCTTTTTTCTGTCCTTCATCACTTTTCTCAATTTTAATTAATTTTACAGGTGGTTTTGGGAGGTAGTTTTCCTGCGAAATGACTTTCTTACCGGTTTTTGATTCAAGGTCTTTTCTCGCCCTGCCTGCTACTTGGCCACCTTCGCGTGCCGCTTTTTTACTCTGTTTAAATCCTCGCGCATTCTTATTGCGTGTTATTTCTGTGGTTGCAGCTTCGCCGAGCATGGAGAAAATAAGCTCTAAATCATTCATATGATCACGCAAGTTTTCTCTGGCCAGACCTTTCAATTTTTTGTATTCATTTGGCGTTACGCCAAAAGCGGCTTTGGAAATTTCGGATGTCAAAATGGCATATTCGATCTGTCCTTTGACATCTCTTTTCTGCCATTCATCGGTTAATTCTTCTCGTATAGCGATACCCCGCATTCTCTTCTCAATCCAATTATTACTATAACCTTTGGCTTTGTATAAAGCCCTCGTTCTTTTAGTCGCCAGCTCCGGATCTTCTATCTCCTGTATGCGCTCGTATCCAACTCTTGCCAACCACAGCTTAAACGGTTCCGCTTTAGGTGAAGGGATGGATTGAATGACACGAAACAAATCTTCAGTGGATAAACAGTCGGTTTCTCTTTGTTTTCCATCTGGAGCAGTCATTTTCAACTGTACGATTTTTTCGTACACTTCACTTCCTTCCGCCTGAAGTTTCGTTTTAAGATCGCTCCAATATCGTCTTGGGATTGTAGAATCAGTCAATATCTGCACCACATCCACGACGGAAAAATACCAAAGCTCCTTACCTTCATCCCAATAGCGGCGGACCGTGTTTTGATGAAAAAGAACAAGCGATTGCGACTGTTTCATAGTATTTTCCTCCTTTGATTATGGTATCGTATAAAATAAAAAGCCCGCTTAAATCTTTTTTAAAGATCCAAACGGGAATATATACGCAAACTCAATATACCATACAGCATATTTTTGTCAAGCAAAATCACCGTTTTCCAGGCCGGGGCTAGAAATTTTTGCTTTATTTTACAACGAACGGGCGGTGGCCTGCATGGCACCGATGAACTCTTTAACCCTTCTTCCAATATCTTCTTTGGCTATGACGATCAGTCTGAGTATACCATTCAACTGCTGCATCAGTGATGCGAACTTACCAACGTTTTCTGTACTGCAGCCTATGGTCATTACATTAAGTTCCTGCGCGGTCGCAAGCTTACCGAGTAGATTTATGATATTGAGTGCCGGTATCGCGGCTTTATCTTCGGCTTTATTGAGTCCGTCTGCATTTGCGATCAATATGCTGGACGCTGACTTAAGATTGGTTCTGATATAAGATTCTGCTGCGGCAATATTTTCATCGTTTTCAGGTACGCCGATTGAAATGTTTTGAGTATCTATGCCCTTCATACGAGCATATTCTCCGACGACATCAAATGCGCTTCGGCCCGTATTATCACTGATAATATCCACACCTTTTATTGGGTCGACTTTAGTATCTACAACGATCCCTATTTTGAGCGGAGACCCAGCACCCGCGCCGCGAGCCATATTTTTAACCGCCTGTATCATATCATTCAGATTGAAGCCCTTCACGCTGCGCAGATCTATGAATGTGGCGCAGTCACCTTTGAAGGCACCTGCCGTTCGCAATGACAACGCCAGATTATGGAACGCGCTTCCGTCACCCATGCTGATTCGGCCGATGGCACCGTATATTTCATCTTTCGGGACCCTGTCTTTCATCGGCGCCCTTTCAAAGGCATCGAGTATCTGCCTGATTATATATATGAATTCAGATTTCACGCCTATCGTTTCGCGGACCTTATTTACAAACGGACCCGACTTCTCCGACGGCATAGCGATGACAGCGCCGACCTGCCATGCAGTTGACCGCGTTAGGCCTTCGCTCGCCTGTTTGATCGACATTTTGCCTATTACATCGTTGGCAGATAATGCAAACGTTTTACCATCCGGCGCGTAGGGTCTTCCGTCCTGATACAGGACAAAATTACCGTTCTCATGCTTCAGAATGCTTTCTTTAATGCCGTCGGACGTTATCTGCCATATATGTTCATCTACATACTTGCCATATGATTCTTTTCTTATCATCATGGCGATCATATCGCCGCGTAGCTCTTCCATGCTCTTGATCGGCCTCAAATGCAGATGGCCGCGCTCAACCGGTACGCCGTCTTCAGATGATACATCCTCCGTGCAACTCACGCTCCTTACCGTCCCGTCCTCGGCCACGTCGAACGCCGCTATGCGGCTTAAACTTACCCGTCCGCCCTGAAGAATGGCGTAAGAGGCTTCGTAAGCGCCTTTTGCTTCTTTCCTCACGGCATCCGCGACTTCCTTAGGAAGGCCCTTAAGTGCTTCTTTAAGGGTCGCGCCTGAATATTCTATTCCGGAGTATCTTACAACCACCTCATTATCAACCCTTTCTTCACCGTAGTAAGCCGCCTCTATGGCGTTCCGCGCCTTCGTCGGCAGTCTTCCTATAGGCTTGAAGATATTCGTCATGCCTACCATGCTGGCCGGCGGCGCCGCGCTCATCATCGCAAGCGGCGGCTGAACTCCTCGCAGCGGCATAATGCTGGTATCCTCCATATTAATGCCCCTTAGTAGCTCTGTGGCAGCATCGCTCAGCATCCTGCGTTCATTCTTCAAGAGTTCTATTGCGGCCGGATTTTCCTTTATCGAGTCAATCCTATCTTTTATTGCATCCGCTATTGCATAGAAGTCGAGGGACAGGAAGTCCTCATTTTCGTAAAACTTCTTCGCATTGCCGCGCATCTCTTTTAATTTACGCTGTGCATCAGGCGCGTTTCCTGATTTCTCTAGCTCTATTGCCGCCTGCACATATTGACCGAGAGGATTATTCCACGCCACCCTCAGCTCATGGGCTACTACTCTCATTTTTATGATATTATACTTTTCCTCTCCGGCGCGGCTTTCAATCGTCCACCCCTCACCCTGCTTGACCATTATATCAATTATCTCTTCTTCCGTACGGGCCGGCGCCTGCGCTTTTCCGACGGAAACCGCGGCTTCTTTGGTTCTGACGGCTTGCCGCCTTGCTTTCCTCTCGGCAATCGCTGTCTGTATCTTACCAATAGCTACTCTGAACCAGTAGGCCGTCTGCCTGAAGAACCATACAACCCCTGCCGCTCCATTAAAGCTTAGAGTAGATGTAGGCATACCCTCAAAACTCGGGAACTTGGGCTTCTTTAATTCTGCAGGCACGAGCTGCTGCTGTATCGAAGCCAGTACTTTCAGATCATGCACGATCATTTCAGCTTTAGATGTTATTTCATCCTGAAGAACGAAGTTTTTGTCTACGTTATTTATCAATCGCTTTAATAAATCCAATGCTTTTTCAAAATTTTCTCTGGCGTCGGCTTGGCTGCTTTTTACAAGTTCCGGAATCCGCAACAACATCATCTCTATTGTCCTTGCCTGCTCCTCAACGTCCCTGAGCATCTTTTTTTCTTCTTCGGGAGTCCGGGAGAGGGCCCTGAATAACTGATTGGCTTCTTCCGGCGTCAATTCTACTGCCGGTTTTGCCTCTTCTTTTTCTTCTGCCTTGGCCCTGGCTTGAGTTGCCCTTTGCGCCTCAGCCTGTCTTTCGGCCTCTCCGGCCGCCTTCTCTTCAGCTTCCCGCTTAGCAAGCTTGGCTTGTACCACGCCTAATGCCTCTGCAACTTTCACCTTGCGTTCAGCCTCTTCTCTTTGCCGTGTTTCCTTAGCAGCTTGTATTAACGCATCCAATCTTGCCTGCTCGGCGATTGCTGTCTCTTCGGCCATTCTGGCAGCTTCTTCTTCAGCAGCACGTCTTAATGAATCCAATCTTGCCTGCTCGGCTGCTACTTCGGCGATCGCCCTCTCTTCGGCCTTCTTGCGCGCTTCTTCCTCGTCTTTTATTCTCTTCTTCTCCGCTATAGTAGTTTTTCTCTTAGCGCTGGCAGCTGCTCTTGCGGCGATCTTCTTCGCTTCTACAACAGCTTCTTCCGCTGTTTTGCGCTCTGCTTCAACTCTTGCCTGTTCTTCTTTCGCAAGTTTCTCAGCGCGGGCCTGTTCGGCTTGTGCCACTTTTTCAACATGAGCTATAGCTGTTAATATCACAACTTCTTCCGAAATACCCAGGGCATTACCTAACTCTTTATCATTGTCGGCAATCTTAAGAGCAGTTGTTATATTTGCTGTCACAAATCCGTAGAACTTTCCGATGCTGATAAACCTCAGCAACTCCGGATTAACCGATTGTATCTTAGCAAATACCTTCGCCAGCAAGTTAGCATCCTCCGCAGACACCTGTTTCGCAGTGCCATCGGCATCTCTGAAAACGAGATTAATAAAGATATATTCCGTGGAGACGCCGTATTTGGATGATGTGCTTTCAACTGTCTTGAGCGATATACCTCCTTCGACCTTGACCGTAAAGAGGCTGCTAGCCGCCAATTCGCCTAATAGCATGTTCCTGGCAGTCGCATCATTCACGTTTTCAGATATCGCAATGTAGAGCTTCGCCGGTGTGACCTCTCCTTCAATCTCCTCGGGCAACGAATACGCGAGATCCTTCATGCGTTTCGCTTCTTTTGCCGTGACAGGATGCGCCGCGCCTTTTCTATCTTTTAATGTCATCGATTCAAATACCTGCTCAATTCCTACGCCTGCATTTGCGGCCTCTTTTTCGACATTCTTTATTTTAGCTGAGTCTTTTACCTTGGGGGCGGGTTTCTTGACTGCCGCGAGCGCTTTTTCATTTATACCGTCGATCATTGATTTAGGTGACTCTTTACTGAGCCCCGCCTCATCCACATACGCTCTTAACTCGCTCATCTTGCCATTCAGCTCTTCTCCGATAGTGACATTTAGGTTTTTATTTAGACTCTCGAGATTGTCTATCATATCTTTTGCTATTGAGTATAGTACGGCTGCGTACTTCTTCAGATAACGGTTCTTTTCGGCATCGGCTATCTTATTAGCCTCGGCAAATATGGATAGTGCCCTGTCGACTATCTTAGTGATCACGCCTTTAAGCGTCTTTGCGGATTCTGCAACCTCTAATCTTGTTAGATTAACAACCTTCATCTCCGCTTCGATCACAGCTATCTTCATCAAGGCTTCTTCCAATAATGCGGCTATCTTTTCCATCGCCTTCATGGCCGCATAATTAATCCTGCCGTCCATTGCTAGAGCATCTTCATACAGGCGTGCCACTTCGACGAGATCTGTAATTACATCAGCCAGCCTTGTTTCATCCGCTATCGACTTGCCAGCGTCTTTGATCAGCTTATCGGCTTTCCTCGCATATTTTTCAGCATCGCGCTTGTTATCACGCTTGTCAACGATACCTTTGATCTTGTCACTCAATGCCTTTATATCCTGTGCCCTGTCTTGTTCAAGTTTCTCGTCGAAGTTTATAGCTTCCGCTGCTTTAATATGCCGTTGGGCATTCGTGATATCCCCTTGTGCTATATAGGCTTGAGCCAGACGCATGTGAAGCCCGAAGACTTCATCTATACTTAACATGCCTTTATCCCTAAAGGCTTCTTTTGCCGCTTTAAGAGATGTCGTTATATCAACGCCGGCAGCATCGGCTATCTCTTGGCGTATGGACCTTGCGAGTTTCTTCATCTCTCTTATGAGGTCCAAAGAGTACGGGCTGGTTAAATTGACACCGGACTTCGTAATTTCTTCCGCCATTTCCTGTAATTCTTGAATTCTGCCGACCATATCTGCGGTAAGTATTCCTTTACCAACAAGCTCTTCAACTTTGCTCTTCAGATCTTTCAGACGATCGTTGGTGCCTGTCTTCATCGGTGACTTAATGAATGTGGCAAGCATGGTCCTAATCTCTGTTAATAACGGCGCTGCATTTCCGGATTGTTTAGCGAGCTCTTCCTGGAATGCTTTTAATAGGTTTTCCTTATCCTTTACTAATCCCTCTGCCGTCTCAAGGTCATCTTTAGAAATACATGCATCTATCCTGCCTATAATAGCTTCCTTATTGTTCGGATCTATGGCAAGGACTATTTCATGAACCCTCATGGCTTCATCGTGTTTTCCGGCTTTCTTGTAAATGTCCGCGGCTTTCATATATTCTTTTACGGCGCTTTCTTTCTTACCGGATGATTCAAGAGCTTTCGCGCGGCTCTCTATGGTTCCGGCGTCATCTTTCTCTAACTTAAGCGCCTTGACGTATAATGACTTTATTCTGCGCGATATTCTCCAGCCCGGATTACCCTGTTTCTGCAGGCTATCCGCCAATCTCCTGTACACGTCTGCAGTTTCAAGACCCGACTTAATCGCCATGTCGTAGTTAATGACTGCCAGGTCAAAAACACCTATAGCTTCATATGTTCTCGCGAGGCCGTAATATGCGCGCGCCTCTTTCTCTTTATAGGCCCTTAATATAGACTTTCTCTCTTTTCTCGCTTTATCCCCTATTTGCGGCTTATTCTCCAGTACCTTTAAGAAGCATTCCCTTGCCGCCTCAAACTGGCCTTCCTCTATATAGCGATCTCCAAGAGTGAGGTAGAAATCAACATCCGGCTTCCCCTCACCTGACAATATGTAGATATTGTCAATGGCGTCCTGCGCCTCTTTATTCTTCGGGTCCGCCTCTAGCGCTGTCT
>Ga0268276_1002325_pt1 | contig 16432 bp, 18 predicted proteins | sample saktaG_4_FD_190145 | JGI IMG/M metagenome (GOLD analysis project Ga0268276, IMG submission 190145) | Saline water microbial communities from Sakinaw Lake, British Columbia, Canada - sak_2010_1_5_45m | ecosystem: Environmental > Aquatic > Non-marine Saline and Alkaline > Saline ...
GTTAATCTCCAGGTCCTAGGTTCGAGTCCTAGAGGGGGAGCCAATAATTTCGGCCCTCTACGAGTAAAATACTTGTAGAGGGTTTTTGTTTGGAGTAAAATAATGGCAAAAGGAGGATGACTATGAAGAAAATTAGGGCCATATTGGTAATATTCTGCATAGCAATTTTTTCCGTAGGTATTATTAAAGACCAGATAATTAAGTCTGTGGTAACAATTATAGCAACGCAAGTCACCGGAGCACCGGTACATATTGATGGATTTTCTTTAGGTGTTTTTAGTCAATCTGTGCGGATATCCGGGTTTAAAATGTATAATCCCAAAGGATTTCCTAAGGCTATTCTTGTGGATTTGCCGAAGATAAATGTTAGCTATGATTTGGGTGTTTTGCTTAAGAAGAAATTACATTTGTTAAGTGTTGGGGTGGAAATAAAGGAAATTGGCCTTGAGAAAAATAAAAAAGGTGAATTGAATGTTGATGAGTTGAAGGTAGTCAAACAAGGAAAAAAACAGGCAGGTAACCCTTCTGAACAGATACCTATGCAGATTGATATGCTTACACTTAACATGGGAAGAATTGTTTCGAAAAATTATAGTTCTACAGGAGAGCCTATTGTTAAGGTATATGATATAAATATACTTAAGAGCTACAAAAACATAACTAGCGCTCAACAATTAGCAGCGCTTATACTGGCAGAGCCGATGAAAGCGGCTGGAATACAAGGAGCGGCAATTTATGGGGCTTCTATGCTGACTGGTGTGGCAGTTTTGCCAGTTGCTGTAGCTTTAACACTTATAGGAAGAGATAGCGTCCAACAGGATTTTATCACAACTTTTGATAATGTATTTGAAGAGACTTTAAAGGTTTTGAAACGGCAGGGTAAGATTACCAAAGAAGATAAAATACGAGGCATTATTAGCGTAACTATAAATTCTGCTCAAATAAACGTAAAGATTATAAAGAAAGCAGAGAATGAGACTCAAGTTGTTGTTTCCGCAAGAAAGTACCTGTTTCCTAAACCAGAAATAGCAGGGGGAGTTCTTTACGGGATTGCTGAAAAATTAAAGTAAATCAAGTTAATGAATTCCTCAGCCTCTTGCGTGTAGATCCAGTTGCGAAATCCGCCTATAATAGGGAGCTGAATTTAGTGTTTTGTTTCCGGAGGTAGAGATAAATTAAGCCCTGATCATTAATAATGATCAGGGCTTTTATATTCTGGTGTTTCAAAGAGTTAGGTTATTCATTTAGGAAAATAAGGAAAAGGCGGTTATCTTGAAAATTTAAGGAAATTTCTTGATAAATATCTTCATATGTTTATAATGTAACTAATGGATCAGATTTCCTTTAATTATTCTTCGCCAAATACGCTTTGTATCAAGATATCCGGAGATTGGCGCATTTCTTCGGGACTCCCCGCTACAGAAGAAGTAATTTCGCAAGTTTTCAGCCATAACAATATCGTAGAAGTAAATTTTAATGCCTCCGGAATAAATAAATGGGATAGCGGACTTGTTTCTTTTTTATTCCGCCTAATCAGAGAGTGCCAATCTAGGAATGTCGGGGTTGATTTAAAAGAATTACCAGAAGGAGTGCAGAAATTATTGGTGCTTGCTTTTAAGGTGCATGAAAAAACAGAAATCCAGGCAGAAACGAGTGGATCATTTCTTGAGAAAGTTACAGATAAAGCTATAGCGGCAAATAGAAGCGTATTATCGCTAATGAATTTTTTAGGGGATATCGCTATTGCCTTTGGGCGCCTGGTAACGGGAAGGGCATATTTTAGGCGTGATGAATTCATAGTCATTGTGCAAAAATGCGGAGCTGAAGCTTTGCCGCTTGTTTCTTTAATCAGCATTTTAGTCGGTATAATCCTGGCTTTTATCGGAGCAATACAGTTAAAAATGTTCGGGGCGCAGATTTTTATCGCCGACATTGTAGGTATCGGTATGACGCGGGTAATGGGAGCTGTAATGGCGGGTATACTTATGGCCGGCCGTACTGGTGCTTCTTTTGCGGCTGAGTTGGGGATTATGCAGACGAACGAAGAAATAGATGCATTGAAGACTCTCGGAGTTTCTCCGGTTGAATTTCTGGTTATGCCTCGCGTACTTGCTTTAGTTATTATGATGCCGCTTTTAACATTATATGCGGATTTTATGGGCATATTGGGAGGCCTTATTATTAGTACAGGAGTACTTGGGCTTAATCCCGTAGAATATTGGCACCATACTCAGTCAGCGGTAAAGTTAACTAATTTATGGATTGGGCTTACCCATGGTTTTGTTTTCGGGATTATAATAGCAATTGCCGGTTGCCTGCGTGGAATCAAATGCGGCAGGAATGCCGCTGCTGTCGGCGAGTCAACTACTTCAGCCGTAGTTGAGGCAATTATCAGTATTGTTATTGCTACCGCAATTATCACATTTATTTGTCAAATTCTGGGAGTGTAGCTGATGGAAAAAACATCCTTACCGGTTATTGAAGTGCGCCATCTCGATTTGAATTATGACGATCATATTGTAATGCGTGATCTCAATTTCCGTATTAATAAAGGCGATATTTTTATTGTCATGGGAGGCAGCGGCTGTGGTAAAAGCACTCTGCTTAAAGTATTGACCGGCCTTAAGGAGCCGGAAAAAGGAGAGGTGCTTTATGACGGCAAGAACTTTTGGGAAGATGAATCCGAACAACAAAAAATTATGCGTCGTTTCGGAGTGCTTTATCAGGGTGGTGCGTTATGGAGCTCGTTTACTTTGGGAGAGAATGTAGCGCTTCCTCTGCAACTATATTCTAAATTATCCGCATCGCAGGTACGACAGATGGTTGAATTGAAACTTTCACTTGTTGGGCTTGGAGGTTACGCTGATTTTTATCCTTCTGAAATAAGCGGTGGGATGCGTAAGAGAGCAAGCCTGGCGCGTGCGATAGCTTTTGACCCAGATATTATATTTTTTGATGAGCCTTCAGCAGGGCTTGATCCTATTAATGCGCGCATGCTGGATGACCTTATCTTACAGCTAAGAGAGGTCTTGGGTGCAACGATTGTAGTGGTAACGCATGAACTTGCGAGTATATTTGCCATAGGGAATAATTCGGTCTTTTTTGATGCGGAAAGTAAAACCATGATTGCTTCGGGTAACCCTAAGGAGATTTTGGCTAACTCTAAAGACCCAAAGGTAATTCAATTTTTGACAAGAGGGGAAAGACAAGGAGCTTATTGATGATAAAAAAAACAAATAAGGCGGTAATTGGTGCATTTGTATTAGGCGCTGCGGCTTTACTGGTGACGGCAATAGCGGTTTTTGGTTCCGGGGACATTTTTAAAAAGGCGGATAAATATATTTTATTTTTAGACGGTTCCGTTAAAGGGTTATCTGTCGGTGCTCCTGTAATATTTAAAGGAGTTAAAATCGGCAATATTACTAATATCGGGCTAATTTATGACGCTGCAAAAAAGAATGTTCTTATCCCCGTGGTGATTGAAGTAGAGTTGGCTCGGGTAAAAGGCAGCCCTGATATTCTGGGTTATCCCGATTATAAGTTTTTTATAAAAGAAGGTTTACGGGCCAAATTAGAGATAGAGAACTTTATAACCGGCCAGTTAATGCTGGCATTTGATTTCTATCCAGATAAACCGGTAATTCTCCAGGGTATAATAAAAACTTATCCGGAGCTACCCGCGCTTCCTATATCCCCGGATATTTTTCAGGCTATGAATGAAATTCCGCTTAAAGAAATAGCGAATAATTTAGAGCAGACAGTTGCGGGTTTGAACAGGTTGGTAAATTCAGAGGGCGTATCCGAATTAGGCAAGACCCTTCAGGAAGTTACGCAGGCAGCGCGTTCGATACATTTGTTCACTGAATACCTTGAAGAGCATCCTGAAGCGCTTTTAAAAGGCAAAACAATACCTAAAGGAGAACAGTGATGAAAAAAACTTTTTTTTGCGTGATTTCCGCTTTTCTATTATCAGGTTGTTTAGCTGTTCAAAGCAGCCCTACGCCACGATTCTATATGTTGCACTCAATAAGTAAAGATACGGCAGTTCAGAAATTTGATATCCCTAAGGAAACGATTATTGAAATCGGCCCGGTCAATATCCCGCAATACCTGGATAGGCCGCAGATAGTCACTCAGGATAAGAACAAAATGCTTTTTTTTGCGCAATTTGACCGGTGGGGAGAATTTCTGGACTCCTCTCTTACACGGGTGATTTCGGAAAATCTCACCTTGATGCTCCCAGAGGTAAGCCTCCAGATGTTTCCCTGCAATCTTACGATTCCCCTTAAATATCAGGTTATTATTGATATAGTACAATTGGATAGCAGCCTGGATAGCGGAGTTTATCTTGTGGCTCAATGGTCTATTATCGCCAGGCAGAACAATCAAATGCTGTTTACAAAAAGGTCAGAGGTCAGTCAGGTAATTAATAAACATAGTTATTCCGGTTTGGCTGAAGCAATAAGCGCGGCCTCTCTTTCATTAAGCACGGAGATTGCCCAAGCATTGTCATCTCTGCAAGAACAAGAGAAGGCAATAAAAACAAAGTAGAAATAAAAAGAGATATTCTATATGAAGGAGATTGTATCAGGGTTTATCGCATTACTGTTGATGCTGCCGCTAGCATATGCAGATAGTGGCAGGGTGACACAAATATCAAATGGCGGTTATTTTAGTTTAGAAAAAGACGAAAATGCCATATTGCAATTCAAGGATTTTTCTGATAGAGAAATTACCCTTACATCAATAGAGAAGAATGCTGTTAGATTGCAAAACCCGGAGAATATCACCCGCCCATTTTTTAAGGAAAACGAGCAGCCCGGTGTTAATAAAGGCGCTGTTCATTTAGCTTTTGGTGAGGAAGTTCGTTCTCACGAAACAATAGAGATGCTCTGTATTATAAGGCTAGAGAGAACCGAAGATGATAAAGCTGTTTTTAAAATAACATATTATTCCGTTCCTCCGGCGCCTAAAATCTCTTTGTGGCAGAAGATCACAATACAAATAGTTAAATAAAGTTAACCTTTTATATAATTCCTCTGTGACAATTTATGTTGCAGAGGGTTTTTGTTTAAGATACAATAAATTAAACTTAAATCAGAATAGGAGAAGAATGGCTTTAAGAGAAGATATGGAAAATCAGGGGAATTGGTTATTCAAATGGAGAAGTTACCTGCCTTTGTTAGTAATCCCGCTATTTATTATCGCCTTGCGCCAAGCTAAACTGTTTGAGCATATACTTGGAGATAAGGCTACGGATTACTGGGAAACTCTATCGATTTGCGTATCATTTTTAGGATTAGGTGTCCGTTGTATTACAGTTGGGTATGTACCAAGAGGAACATCAGGCAGAAATACAAAATCACAATTAGCGGAAAGCTTAAATATGACCGGCATGTATTCAATCATAAGAAATCCTCTTTACATGGGTAATTTTATTATAGTTTTAGGAATTACATTGTTCATTCAGGTATGGTGGTTTGCTTTAATGGTATGGGTTGGATTTTGGTTATATTATGAGAGAATAATTTTCTCTGAAGAAGAATTCTTAAGAAAGAAATTCGGCGCTTCATTTATTGATTGGACAAAGAAGACACCGATACTTTTCCCTAATTTCAAAAACTGGAAAAAACCAGAATTGCTATTTTCGTTAAAAACAGTCATTAGAAGGGAATTTTCTACATTTTTTTCAATCGTAGCTGTTTTTTTCTTTCTGGAAGTTAGCACAAACTTATTACTTAAAGGTAAACTTGAAGTTCGCATGTCTTGGGTGTATTTTTTTATAATCGGGCTAATTATATATTTAATTTGCCTGATATTAAAAAAGAAAACAAAACTGCTCAATGTTTCTGGTAGGTAACCTTATTGGATTTTAAGAGATTCTTTGCTCAGTTTTCTGCCTCTTTTTGTCTTACACTAGTTGCGTCCCGCTAAAAATCAGTGAGATTTCGTTATATCGTTATATTAATATGCTTAAAAAAACTCGTCCAATAGGAGGAGTTTATTACAGGACACAAAGCATTGATAGGGAAGAAGATTATCGAATTAATTCCTTGACGAGATGAAACCATTTAGTTTCGAGGGGAGTATCAAGGTTGATCTCTGAACATGAGAAGGGCGCGGTAGATCGCGGTTATAGGCCTTATGGCCTTATTTATTTTATGCTCTGGAAGGAAATGTTTAAAGTTTAAATTTTTTGCGCGGCACCCGATTTAATTTTGATTAACAACTTTTAAAATTTATATCTGGAAAATATTTTTTTAACATTTTTTTTAAAAATTGTGCTATGATGTACTTAGACGGTGGTTATTTATTTACCGACGGAGGAGTAAGGATGAAAAAGAATAGGAAAGGGCAGAGTACGCTAGAATATGTGATTATGGTTGGGATCTTAATCGGCGTGTTTATTGCTGTTGGTAGATTGATCCAACGCCCAGTGCATAATATGTACGGCCATCTTAAATCCGGAGTTTCTGACTAATATATTAGATACAATAGTTTTAAAAGGTATGATGGTTTTTAACAGGAGGCCAGATGTGGAATTTCATTTTATTATTCAAATGCCTTGACCAGAAGGGAATTGTTGCCAAGATTTCTGATTTTATTTTAAAGCATGACGGTAATATCGTTACCGCTGATCAATATAGTACTGATCCGCAAGGCGGGCATTTTTTTATACGCGTTGAGTTTGTTTTGGATAAAGAACAATATACTAAAAAAGACCTAATCTCGGCGTTCTCGCCTATAGGAAATGAGCCTGGCGCAGATTGGAATTTTTATGATAAATCAGAAACTTTGCGCATGGGTATATTTGTATCCGAGCCGGATCATTGCCTGGTGGATTTGTTATATCTATGGAGCTCGGGTGAGTTAAAAGTCAAAATCCCATTTGTCTTAAGTAATTTTGAAAAGCATCGTAAATTAGTAACCGGTTATAATATTCCGTTTTATTATGTGCCTGCGGATAAAGATAATCGCCGGGAGCAGGAATTATTATCTTATGCTGCCTCAACGGATTTTTTGGTGCTTGCACGTTATATGCTGATGCTTTCTCCCGATTTCTTGCAGAAGTATAATAAGGATATCATTAATATCCATCATGGTTTTCTTCCCTTTTTCAAAGGGGCTGATCCGGCCGCCAGGGCACTTAAGGAAGGAGTTAAGGTTATCGGTGCAACTGCGCATTTTGTAAATAATGAACTTGATGAAGGCCCGATTATCGCTCAGGAAGTGCAAAATGTATCACATAAAGATAGCCGTCAGGATTTAATAAGAAAAGGCAAGAATTTAGAGAAAAAAGCATTGGCAGGAGCAATATCCAGTTACATTGATTATCGTATTATTAAATACGAAAACAAAACAATAGTTTTTTAATAGGTACTCGGTGTTGTGTTTTTACAAAAAAGGAGGTAGGTTATGGCAAAGTTATACGTGAAGGCATTTGGGTTTGCTTTTGGTATTATTGCGGCTGCAATCTCTTTTGTAGTAGGCACTTTGAATATACTCTTTTATTTAGAAAGCGGATTAAACAGGGCGATGGCGATGATCTATTTGGGCTATAGGCCGACTTTGTTTAGCGTAATTTTTAACTCTGCATTATGTTTTTCTTTTGCGTTTTGCGTAGGAGCCGCTATTGCCTTGCTCTATAACAGGATTATTGAGGAGAGCAGGGAGGAGATCGAAGAGAAAATCAAAAATGTTGCCCGTTCTATTTGGGAAAGTAAAGGCAAGCAGGGAAGTACTTCGGCGGATGATTGGAGAGAGGCAGAGAAAAGAGTAAAAGGAATATAAGATTGGTTAAAAAGGTAGTTATAGTCGGTGCAGGAGTTGGCGGTTTAGCTACAGCTTGCCGCCTGGCCAAAGACGGATACAGTGTTGAAGTTTACGAGAAATTATCCTGTTGCGGAGGCCGCAATAACATAATCGATGACCGGGGCTATAAGTTTGATACCGGCCCTTCTTTTGTGCTTATGCCGGATTTTTTTGCCGAAGTTTTTTCATATTGCGGCAGGAGGCTTAAAGATTATTTAGATTTACGTATTATCGACCCTAGTTACAAAATTTTTTATGCTGACGAAGAGACTCTTAGTGTATATCGAAATAGCCAGCAGACTAAAGTAGAGCTGGAGCGGATAGAAAATGGTTCATCTGCGCAATTTGATGAGTTCCTCCGGGAAACTGCCAGAATATATGATATTGTTAGACCGCTCCTCTATAAATGCGTAACTTACAAATCATTAGTTAATCCTCATTATTGGAGTTTAATAGGAAGAATCCGCGCTTTTCAGTCTTATTGGCAGTTAGCCCGTAAGTATTTCAAAAGTGATAAACTTTGTTACGCATTCACGTTTGAGGCAATGTTTATGGGGGTATCGCCGTATCAGGCTCCGGCTTTTTATAGCGTAATTAGTTACGCTGACCATGCGCAGAAGATTGCCCATCCTATGGGAGGGATGTACCAAATACCGCTGGCTTTAGAAAAATTAGCTAAGGAATTGGGTGCGAAGATATATTATGATTCGGAGATAGAGGGTATTAAGCGGGAAAAAGGGCAGATCCTGCTGCGGCATGGATCAAATGAAATTAAAGCTGATTATGCGGTAGTAAATGCCGACTACCCTTATGCGCAGCAGCAGCTACTAAAACGCAGGGTACCTTATTTCAAATATTCCTGTTCAACTTATTTAATCTATCTAGGGATAAATAAAAAACTAAAAAACTTAGTCCATCACAATTTATTCTTTGCTAAGGATCTGAAAAAGAATTTGGATGAAATATTTAAAACTAAGCGTAATCCCGCCGACCCCTCATTTTATGTGCATCTACCTACTATAACTGATCTGTCTTTGGCGCCGGAAGGTAAAGATATTTTGTACTTATTGGTTCCGGTTCCTAATTTACAGAATACCCGGGATGTTCTGGTAAATCATGAATCACGTTTAAGGAAGCTAATCTTCGATAAGATAAATAAAGTTTGCGAGTGTGATCTTGAGGAGATGATTGAGGTTGAACACCGTTTCTACCCCGAAGATTTCATCGGTCGTTATAACATTAAATTCGGAGCGACTTTTGGGCTGGCGCATAATTTAACTCAGAGCGCATTCTTCCGTCCGGCTAATTTTGATTCAAGAATAAAGAATTTATATTATGTCGGAGCCAGCACTCAACCAGGCGGTGGGTTACCGGTAGTTATTGCTAGCTCTAAAATTGTGGCGGATTTAATTAAGCAGACAAAATAGTTTTGATTCGCTGCGTGACTTTGTGAATGGTTGATTCTGGGGTAGAGGCGCCTGCAGTTATTCCTATACTTAAAGCATTTTTTATCCAGCTTCTCTTTATTTCTCCGGCAGAGTTAATCCAGTAACTGTTTCTATTCAGAGATTTTGATATTTCGTAAATTCTTTTAGTATTGGCGCTTGTTTTTGATCCGATAATAATCATAATATCGTTATCTAGCGGCATGATCTTGACTTCATTTTGTTTAGTTCTGGTAGGATTACAGATAGTATTATGAAACTTTATGAATGGAATATACCTACGCAGTACTTCTACAATTTCCAGCACATTATCCAGGTTTTGAGTTGATTGAACGACCACCCCGCAGTTTTTAATATCTTTAATTTTTTCCAAAGGTATATTTTTAAGTTTATCAATTACAATTGCTTTTGATTTAAGCTGCCCTATGATTCCCAGCACTTCATTATGGAGTTTGTCTCCGATGACGATTATCCGGTAGCCGTCGTTTTCCATTTTGCATGCAATTTTATGTATTTCTTTTACCATCGGGCAGGTTGCGTCAATAATCCTGTATCCTGATTTTTGCGCCTGTTTTAAAGTACGCTTGGAGCAGCCATGCGCGCGAATTAATAATGTTTTACCCCGGCCATTAGATAAGCGGTTAATTTTTTTAATTCCGGAACTTTGGATTTGCTTGACCACATCTTCATTATGTACGATATCCCCGAGCATAACTACTGATTTACTTGTCCTTGCCGTTTCCAGGGCCTTAGCGATAGCGTTTTTTACTCCGAAGCAGAATCCCGCTGATTTTGCTAGATTTATTTTTTTTAGTATTTTTTCTTGCATAATATTTTAAGTATAACAAGTATTTTATTTAACTTTTTTACATGCGCGCGTTTAGTAAAAACATTATAGCCGTTTATTTCGATTGAATCAAGGATCCGAGAATAATTTTCCTTCATCGCTAATACTACAACTCTAGAAGCTTGATTATCAATAAGCCTGATTCCCTGCAGAGATTCATTATAAAATTTGCGGCAGCGCAGTATCTGGAAACGCATAAAATTCTTAAAATTATCACTATTTTTACCTTTAGACAATTGTTCCTCTGAAAGATTAAACCGGAGCAATTCATCTTGGGGAAGGTATATTCTGCCACGGATAAAGTCCTCTTTTATATCCCGTAAGATATTAGTCAACTGCATGGCAACGCCTAATTTTACGGCATGATCTTCTGCTGCTTTATCTCTGGGCCCCAAAATTTTTAGCATAATTAGGCCTACAACACCGGCTACCCTGTAGCAGTATTCAAAAAGGCTCGGAAAATCTGGATAACGTTTTATTTCCAGGTCCATTTGCATTCCTTTAATTAGTTCATCGAAATACTCTTTGGGTATCTTATAATCTTTTATTGTTTGCCGAAAAGCAACTAATAGGTACTCATTAATTTTGTCTTCTGAATAAGCAGTAGCTATTTTTTGTTCCAGTTCCTTTAGGCTGCTTATTTGTTCGCTTACAGGTAGGTCATCCACCGACTCATCGCTTAGGCGGCAGATAGCATAAACCGCATAGCTGGCATACCTCTTATCTTTAGGTAAAAAATGAGAAGCCAGGTAGAATGTTTTGGCAAATTTTTTAGTGATTTTTTTTGCTTTTTTGAATCCGGCCAGCAACTCTCCATCCATGGTTATATTCTAAATCAAATAATTTAAAAACCAAGCTAAAAAATAGGCGAATCTAATTGATAAATAGGCAAGTTAGTAATAAAATAACAGTATGTCTAAGTATATGATCGTGCTAATTCTATCCGGAGTTTTTCCGGTATTGTTCAGTTTTTATCATCCTCTTAAATTCTGGCATAATTTAAAAGCGCTTATTTTTACTTTAAGTATTATAGTCGTGGTTTTTGGGGCCTGGGATGTCTTTGCTACTTGGCGAGCCCACTGGTATTTTGACCCCCAAGGTATAATTGGGTTCAAGATAATTAATTTACCACTTGAAGAATGGCTATTTTTCATTGTTATCCCGTTTTGTTGTATTTTTACCTGGGAAGCACTTAAATTCATGAAAGAAAAGATAAAATGAGAGAGTATACATTAATTGCTATGTGTTTTGTAGCCCTAACTGTGCTGGTTGATAAAATAACTAAAATTAATATTTTAGAGAAAAAAGAATTTTATTTTTTTATTTTAGTTATTTTGGGTTTTAAGTTCTTGGTGAATGGGTATCTAACCAGTACCAATATAGTCGTGTATAATTCGAAATTTTTCACGGGGTTAAGATTAGGCAGTATTCCATTAGAAGATTTTCTTTTTGGTTTTAGTATGGTTTCTTTAACTATTATTTTTTGGGAGCTTTTTAAAAAAAGCAATGAATAAAAGAATAATATTATCTGTCTTGGTCATGTTTACTCATTTATCTATAGCCTATTCCATGGATTGGAAGAGTTTACACGAGAATGCTGATAATATATCTTTTTCGGTAGCTCAGGAGGCTGTGGATAGCAGTATCAATTCAGCTTCAAATAAGTATGTTCTGGGGCTGGTTTATCTTAACCTACATCAGGATGAGGCTGCTTATCAAATTTTTAATGCTCTTTTAATAAATAATCAAGATATGATTGAAGCAAAGTGGGGATTAGCGGAATCTCTGCGGCGTCAGCATAATCTTCAGAAAGCAGAGAGTTTGTTAAATGAGGTAATCAATCAGGATGATAGTTTCGCGCCGGCGTTAATAAGTTTAGCTTACATAAGATATTTTAAAATGGATTTTACGGGTTCACTGCGTTTAGCTTTAAGGGTTATACGGAAGGGGAGGGATAATGTGGATTTAAGTAACTATGCGCGTGCATTTGCTATGTATGCCGGTTCAAAAGGAATGTTAGCGCATTACGGCGGATTGCTCTCTAAGGCGATAGACGGACTGGCAGTAAAGAAAAATTTAGACAAGGCTCAAAGGTTGCAACCAAATTCTCCCGCAGTTTTGTTTGGTTTAGGCAGTTATTATTTATTGGCGCCTGTAGTTGTCGGCGGTAATAAATCTAAAGCCGAAGAATATCTTAATCGAGCAGCTGAAGTAGATCCTCTTTTTGCGGATGTTTATGTGCGCCTCGCACAATTAGCCAAGATTAGAGGGGAAAAAGAAAAATATGATTTTTATATGGATAAAGCCTTAGAGATTGACCCTAAGAATGAGTTAGCTCAGGATACTCTAAGCGGACGCTGTAAGTTTATTTGTACCGCAGGAGAAGAGTAGTTATACTTTAAGTATTTTTTGGGCAAATTTATTTAGTGCTTTTTTGTATCGGCCAATTATCTTTAAGCCATTAATTTGATTTACAGCTTTTAGATATAAGTATTTTATCTGATTTTCCGCATAAGCCAGCGCTCCGGTTTTAACAATAATGCTGCGTATTCTAAGAAGCTCAGCGTTTCGGGCTAATTTACCTTCCATGATTTTCTTGATTATTAGTTTGTCTTTTTTGCTTGCCTGATGGAAGGCATACCAGATAAGCAGGGTTCTTTTAGCTTCTTTAATATCAGTAAGATTCGATTTTCCGGTTTCTTGCTCTTCCCCAAATGTTCCGATGATATCGTCTTTAATCTGAAAAGCCCGCCCTAAAAGCATCCCGTACGAATATAGTTTCTTAACCTGGTTGGTTTTTGCTCCGGCAAGAACTGCTCCCATAGTGAGCGGAGAGGCAAATGTATAATTCGCGGTTTTATAGTCATAAATTTTATAAATATCTCCCTGAGTGACTTTTTCTATTGGTTTAATCCCTAAAAGCAGCTCGATAAATTCTCCGCTGCCTGTGTACAGGGATGCTAAAATAAGCTTTCTTAAGGCAGCCTCTTTGCGGATTTTATTTTCTTTAACTGCTAAAAAGGCTTCTAATGCCATAGCGTAGATGACATCCCCGGCAACTATAGCTAAATCTTTTCCGTTAAACTTGGCTTCTTTGTTTTTGTTAATACAGCTTTTTAATAGGTTATGCATAGAAGGCTTACCGCGGCGCATATCGGATTTATCAATAATATCGTCGTGGACGAGCATAAAATCATGCAAGAGCTCTAAGGATAGTGCGGAGCGGTAGAGCCCCGCAGGTGTCTTTTTGGAGAAACTCAGGTAGCCGATGCAGAACAATATCGGCCTTATTCTTTTGCCGTCACGCAAGATAAACTCTTTTATATTCTTAAAAAGTGTAGGAGAGAGTTTATTAAGAGAGTATAATCTATCTATTGAGCGCACATAGGCAGAGAGTTCTTTTTCAATCCGGATTTTAATTCTCAAAAACATAGGCTTATGTTAACATATAAAGTATTATTACGCAATTAGAGAAAAAGGGGTGTTTTGTTTTTCTACCCCCGTTTTAATATGAACAATATTATTATTATCGGTGCTGGTTTTGCAGGGTTAAGCGCGGCAAATAAGTTGTCTAAGTGTGGTTTAGGCCTCCAAATTACCCTGTTTGATAAGAAAGATTACTCAGGTTTCCTGCCGCTTGTCCCTGATTGTATAGGAAGGGGTATTAACCCGGAATTACTTGCTCATGATATTGCATATTCCTGCCGGAAGTTAAAAACAAAATTCATTAAAGAAGAGGTTAATTCTATCGATTTTAAATCTAAACAGATTTCTACGCAGGCTTCTACCTATAACTATGATTTTTTAATTATTGCCAGCGGCAGCCAGACTAATTTTTTTTCAAATCAGGATGCGCAGCGTTATGGTTTTACTTTAAATAGCGTAACTGATGCCAGAGCAGTAATTAATGCGCTTTGTGAAAATAAATTTGATAATTTTATTGTTTGTGGCGGCGGATATACTGGAATAGAAGCAGCGGCTAATCTTTGGCTATACTGTAAAAAGAAAGGCCTTAGCAAGAAAATAGCTATTGTCGAGCGTTCGCCTGCGATATTAGGGCCTTTGCCGGACTGGATGAAGCTTTATGTCGAAGAGAATCTTAAAAAGATGCGTATAGAGGTTTTGACAAACTCGGTTATTGAAAAAATCGAGCAAGATAAAGTTACGATTTCTGGCGCCGGATTCTTTACTCATCCTATGCTTATCTGGGTACCCGGAGTAAGGACTGCTGATTTTATTCAGAAGCTTGAGATTAACAAAAGCCCTCAAGGGAGGATAGCCGTTGATGAATACCTTAGGGTTAATCAACATTGTTTTTGTGCCGGAGATACGGTTTTTTTTGCTAAAAATAATAATTCCTTGAGGATGGCTGTTCAGTTTGCCATGACGGAAGGAAAACACGCAGCCGAAAATATAGTAAACAGTATTAAAAATATCCCGCTTAAAAAATATCGGCCATTAGATTTAGGCTATATTATTCCTATGGTTAATAATAAGTCCTGCGGCCGGGTTTTAGGTTTAAATGTTTCAGGGATGCTTGCGACATTTTTACATTTTAGTATGTGTATTTTTCTTTCAAAGGGTTTAAAAAATAAAATTGGTATCTTAAATAATTTAATTAAAAGCTGGTTGTCGGTAGATGAGGGAGGTGCTAAGTGATAGACTGGGGAATTTTGATTTTAAGGTTGGGAGTAGGCATTATGTTTGTGGCACATGGTTTGCAAATGGCTTTTGGTTTATTCGGCGGCCCGGGAATCAAAGGTTTTTCTAAAATGCTTTCGGGTTTAGGGTTTTTCCCGGCAATATTCTGGTCCTATATTGCTTCGTATACGGTATTTTTCGGCGGGCTCTTTTTGATCCTGGGGGTAAAGACTAGGGGGTCTGCAACTTTGCTTTTGATCTTTATTCTTACTGCCGCAATTAAGGTACATTTAGGCAAAGGATTCTTTTTGTCTGACGGCGGTTTTGAGTATAATTTTGTTATCGGTTCAGCTTGCCTTGCACTTATTTTATTAGGGCCTGGCAAGTTTACTATTTTTCGTTGATTATTGGATTTAATATGATATATTTAACCCTATGTGTAAAATAATACGGTATTTTCTTATATTTTTATTTTCAATTTTGTTTCTGCCGCAGCCTTTATTAGCGTCTGATAAGCAAAACCTTCCCAAGCTAATTACTTTTCATTCGCTTAATTGCCATAGGTGCATTGAGTTAAAACAGGAGGTGATGCCTGGGATAGAGAATGAATTTAAGGGTAGGGTAATTTTTGAATACCGCGATACAGGAGATACAGAGAATTATAAAATGCTTGTAGGTTTATTGCAGAAAAATGGTAAAAATATTTTTTTTCAGGTCCCGCTTTTTTATTTTGAGGATAAATTCTTACCTGGCAAGGGTGACCTTAGAAGAAATCTACGTAATTTCATTCTGGGGGGATTATCAGAGAAAAGCAATCCCAATATGTTGAAAGCCCCAGTAGATTTAGTGGCAATTTTTAAGAGTTTTGTCCCGGCGGGAATCATCGTTGCAGGCCTTCAGGACGGGATTAATCCCTGCGCCTTTACAGTGATCGTATTTTTTGTATCATTTCTAGCTTTGCAGGGGTACCGCAAGAAAGAGCTTATTTTTATCGCAGCTTCATTTATTTTTTCCGTATTCCTTACTTATTTATGCATAGGCCTCGGGATTTTTAATTTCTTTTACAGTTTTAAAGGTTTCTGGCTAATTACTCGCCTTTTGAATACGGTTATCGGTGCTTTTAGCATTTTGTTCGGTATTTTTGCGGTCTATGATTTTATTAAATTTAAGAGAACAGGTTCAACCGATGAATTAATTTTACAGTTGCCCAAATCGATAAAGTCACGAATTCAAAAGGTTGTGGGATTTTTTTACCGAAAGAACTCTAGTGAAAAAGAGAATAAAAGAGGGCCTGGCTTGGGCAAACTCATTATAAGCGCTTTTATCACCGGGTTTTTAGTTTCTCTGTTAGAAGCAGTATGTACCGGACAGGTGTATTTGCCGACGATTTCTTTTGTTTTGAAGGCCACTAATCTTAAATTTCAAGCTTTGGGGTATCTCCTGTTGTATAATATTATGTTTGTAATTCCCCTCATTGTTATTTTTATATTCGCGCTTTTTGGTACGACCAGCGCGCAATTTTCCGGTTTCCTAAAAAGGAACCTAGGGGCGATAAAGATTTTCATGGCTATCTTGTTTTTTTGTTTAGGGATATTTTTAATTCGAGGGGCCTAATGCGTAAATGGGTAATTTTATTTTTGTTGAACATTTTTATTCTGCAGCCGGTTTATGCAGAAAAAAAGGAGAT
>Ga0268276_1002328_pt1 | contig 16396 bp, 11 predicted proteins | sample saktaG_4_FD_190145 | JGI IMG/M metagenome (GOLD analysis project Ga0268276, IMG submission 190145) | Saline water microbial communities from Sakinaw Lake, British Columbia, Canada - sak_2010_1_5_45m | ecosystem: Environmental > Aquatic > Non-marine Saline and Alkaline > Saline ...
GTAGACGTCCTTGAATGGGTAAACGCTGGGCTCGAGGATGGTCGCGGCGTGGGATTGGCGGATGCGGTTGAAGATCTTTTTGTTGAACGCGGGGATGTCGGTGTCCGGGGCCATCTCCAGGTAGGTCCGGAAGGCCATGTTGTACCAGGTGTCGAGGTAGTTCGGGCGCGAGTTGATCTTCCGGGTCAGCTCGAGGGGCACCCAGATCTCGAACCGGATGGTCGAATTCCCGGGGATGTCCTTCATGACGGCGGCGACGCGGAGATCGTATTTCTTGTCGACCGTCAGGATCTTCCCCACGGGGTCCTCGCGGCCGAAAAGCCGCCCCGCCGCGGTTTCCGAGAGGACGATGACGTCCGGGCCGGAAAGGACATCCCCCAGGTTCCCCTTCACGAACGGGAACGTAAAAAGCTCGAAGATCTGGGGGTCGGCCGGCTGGACGAGCTCCCTGAACTGCTTTCCGCCGTATTCGACGAGGAATTGCCTCTGCCCATTGTTGACCCGGGCCGCATTGCGGACCTCCGGGAATTCGGCCTTCAAGGCCGGGCCGAGGGCGGGAACCGATCCATCCCCGGTCCTTGTGTCGCTCCCGTAGTGCTGGGTCGTCCGGACGAGGTACAGGGAATCCGCTTTTTCGTGAAACCGGTTCGTCCCCGTCTCGTCCCTGACCCATGCGAGGATGAGGATGGAGCAGGCCATCCCGGCGGCCAGCCCGGCGATGTTGATGAAGGAGTATCCCTTATGCCTTTTGATGTTTCTCAGGGCGATCGTCAGGTAATTTTTGAACATGGCATCACTCCCGGTGAAACCTTCTAATATCAAAGACGGAATGAGCGCCCGAGAAGTTCGCGGGCGCAAAAATTCTTTACATATTTTTGCCGAGCCGGATTCCCTCGCCCGGCGAAATCCGCTCGACCTATGAAGCGACGCGATGGAATGCCCTGCCCGGACCGGGAAGGCGTCCCTGGGGTGTCTCTATCTTATTGAATAAAAATGTGTTCCAAAACATCGACGCCGGATTGACAATTCTCCGGCGATTGCCGCAATAATACCCACGTGGCCCGAAATTTGCAGGTCATCAGGCCTGGCCCAGCCCTTAATCGAGCGCGGAGGATTGAACATGCCCCGACTTCGCTATCACCATGTCGGCATCCCCACGGACCGGACCCTTCCCGAGGCCGACTATATCGCGGAGTACAAAACATACGCCTCGGGCTATGAGCAAAGTCCCTATGGCATCGAATGGATGAAATTCGACCCGGACTGCCCCCTTCCGGAACTCGTCAAGACGGTCCCGCACGTCGCCTTCGTCGTCGACGATCTCCAGGCGGCCATCGCGGGCAAGGAGATCCTCATCGCGCCCAACAGCCCGGCCGAAGGGATCATGGTCGCCTTCATCGTGGATAATGGAGCACCCGTCGAGTTGCTGCAGTTTGACAGCCCCGCGGCCGAGGTCTGGCCGCGCGAAGCAAAATTCAAATAGACGTCAGAGGATCGCCTTTTTCTTTTCCAGGTAATAGAGGTAGTTCTCGTAAGTGACGTCCGGCGGGACGCGGTGGTCGACGCAGGGGAGGTAGCCGCCGTGTTCGACGAGGGAGTGGAGCTTCTCGAGTTCCCGGTCGATGGCGTCCTTGCCGGCGATCAGGGCCATCTTGTCGACCCCGCCGAGCAACAGCACGCTATCGCCATATTCCCGCCGGAGCCGCAGGGGATCGGTATGCAGGGCTTCGATGGGGAACATGCAGTTGATGCCGCCCCTGAGCCAGCCCGGGACGAGGTCGTAGATCCGGCCGTCGCAGTCGAGGACGTTGACGGCGACGCCGCGCGTCCGGAGGGCGTCGGTGATCCGCTTATAGCGGGGTACCATAAGTTCCTCGAAAAGTCTGGGCGACATGAGCGGGCCGTGGTTGTAGCACATGTCCTCCCACCACCAGGCGACGTCGACCCCGTTCGCCGGGATGTGCTCCTCGATGAACTCGAGGTCCATCAAGGTGACGTGCTCCATCATCTCCTCGACCCAGTCCCGTTCGGTCATGAGGGCGATGGACAGGTTCTCGAGGCCCATCCAGTCCCGGAGCCAGCCGTAGAGAGAGCCGCAGTGGAAGAGGATGGGCATGCCGGCGGCGTGGGCCGCGACGATTGCCGTTGGGACGTCGCCGACTCGGCCGGGATGCCGGGGGTCGAGCCGCTCGTCGCGGAGCCTCTCCCAATCGGCCCGGGTCTCGACGGCGAACTTGAGGAACTTGGGCATGGACGAATCGTAGTCGAGCATCTCGGTGAGCGCCCCGTCTTTGGTCTGGACGACGCGCCGCTCGCCCCTCTGCTCGATTGTTTTTTCCTCAAAGGCCGGAAAAAGTCCCTTGTGGATGGGCACTTCCGGGATGATGGAGATCCCTTCGAGTTCCAGGTGACGCTCGACGTCCTCGTTCGTCCGGCAGTCGAGGGGCAAGCCCTGCTCGTGCCAGACGGCGATCGTCTTGTCCCAGTAACCGAACTCCATGTCCGGGACGCGGTCCGGTTTCTCCCAGCGAAAGACCCTGTTGAATCGCTCCCGGGTGGTCATCAGTCTGAAGGGGCCTAGCCGACCTGGACATACTCGGCGATCGACCGGGGTTCCGGAAGCGGCTGATTGTCACGCCGAAGGCCCCTTATATGCATTTCGATAGCCTTCTTCATGTTGCTCTCGGCGGTCGCCCGCGTTTTCCCGGCAGCGACGCATCCCGGAAGGTCTGGAGAATAGGCCGAATAGTTCTTCTCGGCTTTTTCGATGATGATGAGATATCTGGCCATGGATTATTTGTTCTTCCTTGAGCAGCTTTATAATATCACGGATCTTCATTCCTTGACATAGACGGTCAGGATCGGCGGAAATTCTCGGCCCTAAGCACGCGTTGAAATGCGGCCGCGCCTGTATTAGAATGAGGGGAGTAAGGACCGAGGTGCCTGGGATGAAACACCGATCGAACGGCAGAGTCCTCTTTGCCCTTTTGGCCAGCGCCCTCGCCATTCTCTCCTCGCCCGGCTGCGCCCGGAAGGGCCCGAGCCCCGACGTTGTCATCGCCAAGGACGCTTCCTGGCACGAGCGCGCGGCGGCGGCCGAGATCCGTCGCTATTTTTACCTGAGAACGGGCGATCTCCCGGCCCTCCGGGAAGTGGCGTCGTTCTCCCGCATCCCGCCGGGCGCCGTGGCCATCCTGGAAAAGGGGGGGACGTTCGCCCGAGGCCTGGAGGACGCCGTCGCCGCATCGAAGCTTGCCGCCCTCGGGCCCGAGGATTACTGGCTGAAGACGGTCCCGCGCCGGTCCGGGCAGCTCGTCCTCGTCGCCGGCGGCAGCGGCCCGGCCGTCCTCTACGGCGCCTACCAGCTGGCTGAGAAGCTGGGCGTCCGTTTCTTCCTCGAGGGCGACGTCGTCCCGGACGGAATCGTCGAAAACCCCAGCCTTGACCTCGACGAAACGGGCCACCCGCTCTTCGCCGTCCGCGGCATTCAGCCTTTCCACGATTTCGCCGAGGGTCCGGATTGGTGGACGCTCGAGAACTACAAGGCCATCCTGGGCCAGCTCCCGAAACTGCGGATGAATTTCTTCGGCCTCCACACCTACCCCGAGAATCCCAGCAAGGAAAAAGGCGCCACCCCAAACGCCGAGCCCACGGTCTGGATCGGCCGGGAGGGCGATATCGGCGCGGACGGAAAAGTCCTTGCGAGCTACCCCGCGAGCTACCAGAACACGGCCCGCGGCAATTGGGGCTACGAGGCCAGGAAGACCGGCGATTTTCACTTCGGTGCGGGCCTTCTCTTCGAGCGCGACGATTTCGGAAACGACGTGATGGACGGCTTCAGTCCCGGTCCGGCGACGCCCGAAGCCTCGAACGAAGTTTTCGATCGGGCCGCCGCCGTCTTCCGGAACGCCTTCACCCTGGCCCGGCGCCTCGGCGTCAAGATCTGCGTCGGAACGGAGACGGCTCTGACGGTCCCCGACATGGTCAAAAAGCGATTGGCCGACTCCGGCCGGGACCCCAAGGACCCGGCCGTCGTCAAGGACCTCTACAAAGGGATGTTCGAGCGGATCGCCGCGGCCTATCCCGTCGATTATTTCTGGTTCTGGACGAACGAAGGCTGGACCTGGGACGACGCCTCCCCCGAAGCGATCGACGCCGTGACCACGGACCTGGCCATGGGCATCGAAGCCTGGCGGGACGTGGCCCCGTCGTTCCGCCTGGCGACTTGCGGCTGGGTCCTTGGCCCGCCGTCCAGCCGGACGCTCTTCGACCAGGTCCTGCCGAAGGACGTGGCCATGAGCTGTATCAATCGCGAGGTCGGCAAGGCGCCCGTCGACCCCGGCTTTGCGAGGATCTCGGGCCGGTCCTTATGGGCCATCCCCTGGATGGAGGACGACCCCGCGCTCACCTCGCCCCAGCTCTGGGCCGGCCGGATGCGCCGCGACGCGGCCGACGCCCTCCGCTACGGCTGCGACGGCCTCCTCGGCATCCACTGGCGGACGCGCATCCTCTCGGCGAACGTCCTGTCACTGGCCCGGGCCGCGTGGGACCAGAACTGGAACACCCTGCCCGGACGCGTCGCCGACGACATCGGACCGATCACGGGCCAGTACGTGGCGTTCAAGGACCACGAGATCACCGGCGCCGGCCGGGGCCGTGCGGCCGTCTACAGGGACGTTCGCGACCGCGTCTTCGGCTATCATCTGCCCGTCCCGAACGGCACCTACTCCGTGACGCTCCAGTTCGTCGAAGGCGAGATCGACAGGCCGCGGGGCCGCGTGTTCGATGTTCTTATCCAGGGCCGGAAGGTCCTCGAAAACCTCGATATCTTCGCCCTGGCCGGAATGTTCAAAGCCTTGGACTTCACTTTCGAGAATATCGAGGTCGCCGACGGGCGGCTGGTCATCGATTTCGCCGACCGCATCCATTACCCCTCGGTCGCCGCCATCGTCGTCGCGGGGAAGGGTTTCGTCAAGAAGATCAATTGCGGCGGCCCGGCCGTCCTCGATTATGAAGCGGACGGACCCGAGACGGAGCGGTATCTGCCCGCGCTCGACCTCTATCTGGACTGGAGCCGGGCGCAGTTCGGCTCCGGGGCGGCCGCCGAGATCGCCGCGATATTCGCCCGCATCGACGGCCGGCATCCCGTCCCTGTCACCTGGATCGGCGGACCCGGCAACATCCAGCCCGATCCCCGGCCGTGGGACGAGGTCGTGCCAGCCTACGCTTTCGTCGACGACCTGGCCGTGCTCGGGCCGCGCGTCGAGGGGATAGGGAATAGAGAGCGCTTTGATTACTGGCTTCAGAACTTCCGCTATATGCGCGAGGTCGCCCGCTTCAACTGCCTCTGGGCCGTCTACAACAAGGCCGTGGAGAAGGCGAAAGCGGCCGTGGGGGAACCGGCGAAAATCGCCATCCTCAAAGCCGAAGCCTTGCCGGTCCGGGCCGGAATGGCCGCGGCCTTACGTGAAATCTTCGACGACCTTCTCGCCACCGTGAGCAACACGGGTGAGCTTGGGACGATCGCCAGTTGGGAACAGCACCTCCTCCCCGGCGCCTGGGAGCGGCCGGAGGCCGAGCTCGTAAAGATGCTGGGCGGGGAATTGCCGCCGGAAGTCTTTCTGACCCGGGAGTATGCCGGGCCGCCGCGGATCGCCGTCCCCGCGGTGCGCACGTCTCTCGAGGCCGGCGAAGCCCTTTCGCTCAAGGTCCTCGTCCTGGCCCAGGGCCGGCCGGAGTCCGTTGCGATCTATTGGCGGGAGATGGGCCGGGGCGCTTTCCGGGCCGTCCCTCTAGAGAACGTCGCCCGCGGTGTCTATCGCCTGACGCTGCCCGCTCCCGCTGCCGGTATCGAATACTATCTCGAAGCGAATGCCGACGGGCAGGTCGTCCACTTCCCGGCCACGGCTCCGACCCTGAACCAGACCGTCATCGTTCTCCCGGTGGTGAAATGAGCGAGACCATCCTCCTGCCGAAGCGCCTCCGGGCCGCCGAGGTCGTCGTCGCTCTCAAGGACATCGGGCTCCGGGTTGAATCCGGTCCCGTGACCGTCGATTTCCGGGATGTCGAGGAGTTCGACAGCTCTACCCTGGCCTTGCTGAACTACGCCCGGAAATGTCTGACGAACGTGACTACGGTCAATATCGGCGGGGCCCTGGCCCGGGCCGCAGAAAGCTTCGTCAGCCGTCCCCCGGCCGCGGAGACCGAGCTTCCGGCGTCGGGGAACGTGGTTGTCCGGGCGCTCGTCGCCATCGCCGATCACTTCATTTTCCAGATGAGGAGCCTGGGGCGGTTCCTGGCCATGCTCGGCGACGAGGTCTACCACATCGGCGTCTATCTCAAGGAACGCAAGGGCGTCTACCCGGGCGAGACCTGGAACCAGATGTTCTTCATGGGCTACCGCTCTTTTCCCATTGTCTGCCTGCTCATCTTCCTCGTCGGCGTGACCATCTCGATCACCTCGGCCAATCAGCTGGCGCTCTTCGGCGCCGATATCTACCTCGCCGACCTTGTCGGCATCGCCATGCTCCGGGAGCTCGTGCCCCTGATGACCGGCGTCATTCTGGCCGGCAAGGTCGGCGCCGCGGTAACCGCTGAGCTGGCCAGCATGACCGTCCTCGAGGAGGTCGACGCCCTGCGGACGATGGGCGTCGTCCCGGAGAAGTTCCTCATGGTCCCCCGCCTCCTGGCCATTACCCTGGTCGTCCCGCTTCTCGTGGCCATGGCCGACGTCGTCGGCATCTTCGGCGGTATCGTCGTCGCCCAGGCCAAGTTCGGGACACCCCCGTCGGCCTTCATCACCGAGATGGTCACCGCCGTCGACTGGACCGACTTCGGCTGGGGGCTCGTCAAAACGGTCGTCTTCGGCTGGGCGGTCGTCGTCGGGGCGGGCTTCAAAGGTCTGACCGTCGGCCGCAGCGCCGAGGAGGTCGGCCGGGCCACCACGGAATCCGTGGTCCTGTCGATCACCCTCATCATCCTCATCGATTGCGTATTCTCGTTCATCTTGTATTGACCATGGATATCATCAGCGCGCACAATCTGACCGTCGGGTACGGCGGGACCGAGATCCTCCGCGGTCTGGACTTCGCCGTGCCCGGGGGACGGATCACGGCGGTCGTGGGTGTGAGCGGGTCGGGGAAATCCACCCTGCTCAAGACGCTCGCCGGCCTCCTGCCCCCGCTTTCCGGCGGTTTCGATTTCGCCGGGCGCGCCGTGGATTACCGCTCCGAGGCCTCCCTGCGCCTGCTCTACGAGAAGATCGGCGTCCTCTACCAGGGCGGGGCGCTTCTCAACGGCTTGAGCCTCTTCGAGAACGTCGCCCTGCCCATCCGCATGCAGCATCCGAGGATGCCCGAAGACATGGTCTGGGACATGGTCTACGCCAGCCTGGCCCAGGTCGAACTCGATGGGAGCGCCGACAAGTATCCGGCCCAGCTCTCCGGCGGCATGACGAAGCGCGGGGCTTTGGCCCGGGCCCTCGTCCTCGACCCGGATGTCGTCTTCTGCGACGAGCCTTCGTCGGGCCTCGACCCGATCACGTCGGCCCGCCTCGACGATCTCTTGATCCGGCTGAGAGAAACGTTCGGGATGACCCTCGTCGTCGTCACCCACGAGCTCCGCTCGATCGAGCGCGTGGCCGACAGGGTCCTCCTCATCAACGACGGGGGCCTCCGTTTCTCGGGAGACTATGCCGACCTGGCCGCCGCGGACGACCCTTTCATCCGGACATTCTTTCTCAGGAAGGACAGCCATGATGACGCATGAACAAAAGATCCGCCTGGGCATTTTCCTGTCCCTGGCCACGGTCATCTTCATTGCCGTCGCCGGTTTCTTCATCGTCCCCAAGCTCCGCGACCCCGGAGAGATCTACACGATCAACTTCCGGGACACTTCGGTCCAAGGGCTCATTATTGGCTCCCTCGTCAAGTATCAGGGCGTCGAGATCGGCCGGGTCACGAGGATCCGGGTCAATCCCGCGGACCTCGGTTCCGTCCTCGTCGACATCAGGATCCGCGAGGGGCTGGCCATGAAGACGGACATGAGCGCCGTCCTGACCTACATCGGTCTGACCGGGCAGAAGTACGTCGAGATCAGCGGCGGAGACCTGGCCTCGGAGAACCTGAAAGCCCACGGCGAGATCCCCATGGGCCGGGGCCTCGGGGAAAAGGCCGGGGACATCGTCGCCAACCTCGACACGACAGTCAAGCAGATCACCGAGCTCCTCGCCCCGGAGAATATCAAGAGGTTTTCTTCCTTCCTCGAGAACGCCGAGAAAGGCTCAGCCACCCTCTCCGGCGTCATCGAATCCCGCCGGGCGTCCCTCGAGAACACCCTGGCCAATTTCGAAAAGGCGTCCCTCGAATTCGCCCGGGCGACGGAGAAGTTCGTGCCCATGACCGAGGATATGAGCCGCATGATCCGGACGCTGGAGACGAGCTCCCAGGAAACCCTCGGCAACATCTCCAAACGTTTTTCGAGCGAGGAGCTCGGCCAGGCCATCAAGGACGTCCGGGCCTTCCTCGACACGGCCTCGGTCAGCCTGAAAAAGGTCGAGAGCGTCCTGCTCGAACAGCAGTCGGAGTTGACGCGGACGTTCTCGAGCCTCGGCGTCGCCGTCGAAAACCTGGCCCGCTTCTCCCGCGAGATCGCCGACGAACCTTCGACCCTCCTCCGGACACGAAAGGAGAAGAAAAAATGAGGAAAGTCGCGCGCTGCAGTCTTCTCGTCCTCCTTTTAGCTGCCTGTCTTTCCGTCCCGACTAAACGGTACTTCGAGATCGTGGCCGTCGGCAAGGATGCCCAACTCCACCCCAAGTTCAATAAGGCCCTCTACATCGAGCCGGTCCGCATCGACCCCCTCTACGACGATTTCCGCGTCATCTACCGCGTCTCGATGTTCGAGCTTCAATATTACTCCTACGTGTTCTGGGCGAAGAAGCCGGATGCCCTCTTCCGCGATGCGATGGGGGATTACCTCAAAGAGAAGGAAGGCTTCACCCGGGTGACGCTCGACGTCCTCCAAGGCGACCCGGATATCGTCCTGCGCTCGAACATCCGCCTCGTCGAAGAGATCGACAATCCCAAGGTCTGGTTTGCCAGGCTGGCCATGGACCTCGAGTTCCTGGAGTTCAAGTCGGGGAAGAGCCTCCTCCGGCACTCGTTCGACAGACGACTGCCTTTCCCGGTCCGCAAGGTCCCCCAGTTCCCGGCCATCCTCTCGAAGATCCTGATGGAGGAACTGGACGTCGCCGTCCGCAAGCTGGCCGAGGCCGCGGAAACGAAATAAGCTTCAGGCGGCTTTCAGCCAGCTGCGCTCGATCTCCTCGAGCGATTTCCCCTTCGTTTCGGGCAGGACAAACCACATGAACACGAGGTCCAGGGCGCACATCACCGCGTAGAGCCAAAAGGCTGTCGAGGGGTGGAACCTATCGGAGATCACCGGAAAGGTCAGCGTCACAGCGAAGTCGGCCAGCCAGAGGACGAGGGTGGCCAGGCCCATGGCGCTGCCCCGGACCTTGATGGGAAAGATCTCGGCCATGACGACCCAGACGAGCGGCCCCATGGCCGAGGCGAAGAAGGCGACGTAGAGGAGGATGATGAAGAGCAGGGCCGAGGCCGGCAGGACCGGGAACCTGAACGCGGCCCCGAGCAGGACGAGAGAGACGCCCATGCCGCCCGTGGCGACGAGCAGGAGCGGCCGGCGGCCGACCCGGTCGGCCAGGACGATGGCCACGACCGTGAAAAGCATGTTGACCAGGCCGACGATCGTCGACTGGCCGATGGCCGACATCCGGGCGAAACCGGCGCCCTCGAAGATGCGCGGGGCGTAGTAGAGGATGGCGTTGATGCCCGTGATCTGCTGGAAGACGGCCAGTACGACGGCGATGAGAAGGGGCCGCCGGAAGGCCGGCCGGAAGATCTCGCGAAAGGAGCCCTCCTCGAGGGCCAGCGTGTCCTTGATCTCCCGGATCTCCCTGGCCGCGGCTTCGGCCGTATCGACCCGGGTGAGGACGGCGTCCGCTTCGTCCTCGCGGCCGTTCTTGACCAGCCAGCGCGGGCTTTCCGGGACGCGCAAGAGCAGCAGGAAGAAGAGGACCGAGGGGATGGCGCCCATGGCGTACATCCAGCGCCAGTTCGACGGGCCGGAACCGGCAAAGACCCAGTTGACGAAGTAGGCCAGGAGGATGCCGGTGACGATGGCCATCTGGTTGACCGAGACGAGCGCGCCCCGGATGCGGGCCGGCGCGATCTCGGCGATGTAAAGCGGCGAGAGGACGGCCGCCGAGCCGATGCCCAGGCCGCCGATGAATCGGAAGATGACGAATTCGGTGATCGTCCGGGGGACGGCGCAGCCGACCGCCGAAACGAGGAAGAGGACGGCCGAGATGAGCATGAAGCGCCGCCGGCCGATCCGGTCGCTCGACGGGCCGGCCAGCCCGGCGCCGAACATGCAGCCGATGAGGACGACGCCCACGGCCCAGCCTTCCTGGAGCGAGTTGAGCGAGAACTGCTCCTTCATGTAGCGTGTGGCGCCGGCGACGATGGCCGTGTCGAAGCCGAAGATGAGGCCGCCGATGGCGGCGACCATGGTGACGGCGATGACGTAAAGACTGGCCTTTCTAGCCATTGTATTCGCGCACGGCCTCGAACATGGCCACGATATTGCCGACGGGGACGTTGGCCTGGATGTTGTGGACCGAGTTGAAGACGAAACCGCCGTCGCGGCCGAAGACCTCGCACCGCTCCAGGACCTCGGTCCGGACCTCCTCCGGCGTGCCGAAGGCGAGTGTCTTCTGGGTGTCGACGCCGCCGCCCCAGAAAACGAGGTCCCGCCCGTATTTTTCCTTGAGATTTCGGGCGTCCATGCCGGCAGCCGAGACTTGTACGGGGTTGAGGACGTCGAAACCGCTTTCGATGAAGGCCGGGATGAGCGTTTCGACGGCGCCGCAGGAATGCTTGAAGGCCTTCCAAGCCGTGTGGCGATGGACCCAGTCGTTAATGCGCTTGTAGTAGGGCATGTAGAGCTCGCGGAAAGCGGCGACAGAGCAGAACGTCGACTGTTGCGTGCCGAAGTCCGTGCCGCAGAGGAAGACGGCCTGAACTTGGTTTCCGACGCGGGAATGGATCTTTTCGAGGTTCCCGAGGGCGATCTCCGTCTGGCGCTCGAAGACCTTGTGGACGTAGGGGCGGCGGGTCAGGGTCGAGACGTACCACTCTTCGATGTCCCGGATCCCTTTCGGGTACTTGAGGCCCGGAGCGGGAACGAGGGCGATGTCTCCGAGGGCGGTGCCGCCGAAGCTCCCGATGATCCCCCTTCCGGTCGCCCCGGCCCGGCGGCTTTCGGTCTCGAAGTGGTCAAGGGTCTCCTCCGCGATCGAACCGAATTCCTGAAGGTTGTCCTCGGGGTCGAGCTTGGTTTCATCGATGGGCTTCTGCCGGATGATGGTGTCGAAGAAGAAGCCGTTCTTGGGCAGGCGCCCGGAGGGCGGGGCGGAGCGGTCGCCGCCGGGGAAGACGAGCGTATCGCCGTTCTGGTCCTTGGTCGTGCGGAAATTCCCGGACATCAGGACCTCGGTCCCGTCGTCCATCCGCCACGGCGTCCAGTTCTCGTTGCGGTAACCGAACATGGTCTCGGGGCCGTAGACGCCTTCGACGTCGATGCCGAGAACCGTCTGGAGGTCGTCGTCGATCCACCCCAGCATCTGGTACGGCTCGTGGACCTTGACCAGGCGCTCCTCGAGCCCGTAGTGTTTGCGCAAGCCAATGACGCACTTGACGTGCATGCCGGTGACGGCCGTGCCGTTGAAGTCGATGGGGATGCGGTCGGGCTGGCGGTGGTTGAGGGCGGCATCCAGGCGTTCCCGGCTTGTCATCGTCATGGCAGGCCTCCTAGGGTCTCACCAGATTACCCATTTTGCCCCTTATTGGCAACCATGAAAGAGTTGTTCCCAGGGCCTAAAGCCAATGATGGTCTTTCATCAGGCCGCAGGACACCTCGCGTCAGGGAGCCGGTTCGTCCGGGACCTGGCCAACCGGCGTCTGGCGGCGGCTGACCCGCCGCATCAGCAGGAAGACCGGAAAACCGGCGGCGAAGAAAAGCGCGCTGTAGAGGGCCTCGCGGGGCTTGTTCAAGAGGACGTTGAAGGACACCGTCAGCTGGAAGGCGATGAAGACGACCGGAACAAGAGGGTAGAGCGGCACCCGGTAGCCCTCGTAAGCTTCGCCGGAACGGCGGGCCTTGCGTCTGAGAACGAAGATCGTCGAGGCGACGAGGGCCACGGTGATGGTGTCGAGGAACATGACATAGTTGATGATGTTCTCGAAGGTCTTCAGGAGGAACAGGGAGAGGAGAATGAGCCCGCCCAGGAATGCGAGCCCGAACTCCTGGGCCTGCGTCTTCGGATTGACTTTCTGGAAGACGGCCGGGAGCGTCCGGTCTTCGGCCATAGCGTAGTAAGCGCGGGGGATCTGCATCAGAGTGACATTGAGAAAACCCATGGCCGAGAGGGAGATCGCCAGCGAAATGACGAGCCAACCGGCCCCGCCGAAAGTGGCCCGGGCCGTCTCGGCGGCGACGAGCTTCGCGGAAGCGACGCCGGGGATCCCGAGCGCCTTCACGTAGGCGACGTTGATGGCGAAATAGCAGGCGAGAACGATGAGGATCCCGAAAAAAATGGCCCGGGGGACGTTGCGCTTGGCGTTCCGGACATCGGCGCCGAAGTTGATCGTGTTCTGATAGCCGCCGTAGGCGTAGAAAACAGAGATGAAGGCCGCGCCGACGGCCAGCCACCAGGAACGCTCAGGGGGGAGGGACCCCGACGTGAGCGGTGCCTTGGTCGAAACGAACGCGCCCGCCACGATGACGGCGATCATCCCGATCTTGAGAAGGCTCAGCACATTTTGGGCCCAGGCGCCCGTCTTGATGCCGAGATAGTTGATCGTGAGGAGGATGATCATCAGAACGGCCGCCGTGAGCTGGACCTGGAGGGGGGCCGGTTTCGTCCCCGGGAAGACGATCGGGGTCAGGTATTCGGCGCCGATCAGGGCGACGGCCGCGGCCCCAGCGCCGTTGAGGACGATGACGTTGGCCCAGTTGAGCATGAAAGCGACCGTCGAGTTGTAGCTTTCCGCGACGACCTTGTAATAGGAGCCGGGCTTCGGGAAACGGCTGCCGATCTCGGCGAAGGTCAGGGCGCCGAGAAAGCCGGCCAAGCCGCCCAACAACCAGGCGATGTAGAAGAGGGCGGGGGTTCGGGCGGCCGTGGCGACCATGGCCGGAGTCCGGAAGATACCGATGCCGATGATCAGACTGACGACGATCATCGTTGTGTCGAATGTGGTCAGTTTCGCTTTGATCGCCATGCGGTCTCCTTGATCGGCCACTCAGGCCCCGTTGCAGCGGACCGGGTCCTCGGCCAGGACTCGGTCGAGCGTGGTCAGGAAAAGATCGGCGTCGGCGTCGGAGAAGCAGAGGGGCGGCCGGATCTTGATGACGTTGTGGAAGGGGCCGTCCGTGCCGGCGAGGACACCGAGCTCGCGCAGGCGGTCGACGACGTAGGCGGCCTCGTCGCCGGCCGGCTCGAGCGTCCGGCGGTCCCGCACGAGCTCGAGGCCGAGGAAGAGCCCGGCGCCCCGGACGTCCCCGATGATCGGGTAGCGGGCGGCCAGCCGTTCCAGCCCCGCGGCCAGCCGGCCGCCGACGCGCCGGGCTCGGTCCTGGAGTCCCTCCTCTTCGACGATATCGAGCACGGCCAAGCCGGCGGCGCAGGCCACGGGGTTGCCCCCGAAGGTGCTGAAGAACTCCATGCCGTTGTCGAACGAGGCGGCGATCGCCTCGGTCGTCACGACGGCCGCCAGCGGGAAGCCGTTCCCGATCGGTTTGCCGAGGACGACGATGTCGGGGATGACATCCTGTGTCTCGAAGCCCCAGAAATGGCTGCCCAGGCGCCCGAAACCCACCTGGACCTCGTCGGCGATGCAGACCCCGCCCGCCCTGCGGACGTGGGCGTACGCCTCGGCCAGGTACCCCGGGGGCAGGACGATCTGGCCAGCCACGCTGGGAAGGGTCTCGGCGATGAAAGCGGCCAGGCCGCCCCGGGCCGCCGCCTCCTCGGAGAGGCACCCGACGGCCTCGGCATACTTCCGCCCGGCCTCGGGGTCGTCGCGGCGGAACGGGCCCCGGTAGGTGTCAGGCAGTGGGGCGACGTGGACCCAGGGCTTGCGGCCCTTGCCGCCCGGGCCGGCGAACTTGTAGGGGCTGATGTCGATGAGCCCCGTCGTGTGGCCGTGATAGGCGGACTCCAGGACGACGATGTCCTCGCGGCCGGTGTGAGCCCGGGCCAGGCGGAGGGCCAACTCGTTGGCCTCGCTGGCCGAGTTGAGAACATAGCAGACGCGGAGCGCGGGGGGCATGAGGGAGGTGAGGCGCGCCGCGTAACGGACGAGGTTGTCGTGGAGGTAGCGCGTATTCGTGTTCAGGAGGGACGCCTGCTCCCGGACCGCCCGGACGACCCGGGGATGGCTGTGGCCGACGAGAGGGACGTTGTTGTAGGCGTCGAGGTAGACCCGGCCCGTTTCGTCGTAGAGGTACTGCATCCAGCCGCGGACGATCTTCAAGGGCTCGCGATAGGACAGGCTGAGATTGCGGCCCAAGAGCTTCCGCCGGGCGGCCAGGGTCTCCGGCTTGGCCGGCTCCGGGCGGGGGAAACGTTCGGCGGGAATGCCCAGGATGACGTTCGGGTCCGGGGAGATCGCCGTCCAAAGGGCGCGCCGGCTGGCCAGGGCCACGCCCGGGAAATCCCGGCCGAGGCCAAGGAGGTCCAGGATGAGCTGAACGTGAACGTGCGGCCACCAGTCGCCGTTCGCCGGCGGGGCGCCGACGGCCGCGAAAGTCTCCCCCGCGGCGAGCGCGCGTCCCGGCGTCAGCCCGGCCACGGAGCCGGGATCGAGATGGCCGTAGAGCGTGAAGAACTCCTCGCCGGAAGGGATTTCGTGGCGCAGGATGACCAGCGGGCCGTAGTCCTTGGGAGCCGCGTTGTGCGCGACCATGTGGACCGTGCCATCGAGTGGCGCGCGTACGGGGCATCCGGGAGGAACGCTCAGATCCAGGCCGAGGTGGACCGTCCGGCGCTCGGCCAAGGGGCCGCCGTCCGTGGCGAAGGCGGTCGAGCCGTAGATCGCCCGGGCCTCGTCGTAGCGCCCGACGCCGACGGCCGCCCCCGCCTCTTTCATGGCCTCGGCGACGAGGGCCGAAAGGCGCGGGGTTTCAAGGCCGGCCGGGTCGGCCCCGAGCATGCGGCTGCCTACGGACAGGTCCAGGACGACGACCGGGTCCCGGCCCAGGTCGTTCTCCAGGACCGGGGCGAACCGCCGCTGGCGTCCGCTCAGCCAGCCGATGACGGCCGGGCCGTGCGGCACGGGGGCGAGACCGCAGGCGGCCCGATAGGCATAGTGGGCCAGCCGGGGAGGGATCTTGTCGAGCGCCTCCAGGAGAGCCCAGGCCGGCGCTTCGCTCACGGTGAGATAGGGGTCGTCCGGTTCCGCCGCGGACCGGCAGGCCGAATTGACGACGCTGACCGCGAGGCGCGTACGGATGAGGGCGTCGAGGACGGCGAGTTCCTCTTCGGTGAGGGGACGCGCACTGTGGTAGCCGGCGACGAGGGAATGGACGGCGGCGAGCGGGTCGGCCGCGCCGAAGGCGGCGTAGGACGCGGCCACGGCGACCTCGGCCACGGTCACGGTTTCCAGCATGTCGCCGAAATCAATGAGTCCGGCCAGGCGCGGCGGCAGCCCCCGCTCGACGCGCACCAAAACGTTATGCTCGTTGGCGTCCGCGTAGACGACGCTCCGCCACAGGCGGGGTAGGACCGGCGTGACCTCTTTGTCGTAGCGGGCCAGGACCCTCTCGACGAGGGCGCGCCGCCGCGGCTCACGGACGGCGTCGAGCCGTTCGCGGATCCAGCCGGCCCGGGCGAAGTCCCATTTGAGCGTCCGGGCGGCCGCAGGGTGGGAGAAGCCGGCCAGAGCCAGATCGAGCCGGGCCAGAACGGTGCCGAGCTCCTTGAGAAGGCCGGACGTCACCGGACGGACGTTCGCGAGGGGACGTCCTTCGAGATAGGAGAGCATCCAGACAACGCGCGGCGCGCCGTCGGCGAGCCGGGTTATCGACCAGGGCCGGCCGGACCGGTCGGGGATGACGCGGGGTACCGGGAGGGCGGGGTCCTTCTCGGCGAGGGCCCGGAGCGCGGCGCACTGCATGTCGACGAACCCGGATTCGCGCATCGGGTGCATGACCTTGAGGACCCGGCCGCCAGCGCCGGCGACCTCGAGGAGGAAGTTGTCGTCGTACTCGCTCGGCAGGGGCCGGGGTCGGGCGTCGTAACCGTAGACCTCGG
>Ga0268276_1002329_pt1 | contig 16396 bp, 17 predicted proteins | sample saktaG_4_FD_190145 | JGI IMG/M metagenome (GOLD analysis project Ga0268276, IMG submission 190145) | Saline water microbial communities from Sakinaw Lake, British Columbia, Canada - sak_2010_1_5_45m | ecosystem: Environmental > Aquatic > Non-marine Saline and Alkaline > Saline ...
GTTAATAGTTGAACGCGTCTCCCATTTACTATAGTTTGGGTTTCTTGCGCGGGTCTCGTTGGCGCTTTTCTGTGTACGGCAGGTTTAGCCCGTTTTAGAGGCATAATAAAGATTTAGTTCTTGTGCTATTTATTATTATTGTTAGGGCTTTTTTTGCTAGGGTATTCAAAAGAAATTTGGGGTAAAATTTGTGCCAATTTTTTTGTTCTTTTGCATTTTTCACCCTTTTTAGTATGTATTTTTTGTTACACCTTGTTTTTGGTTCTATTTAAATACTCTCAAATCGTATTTTTCTAAATGAGTCAAGCTATTTCAATTAGTGCTAGTCAGCAATTTTGGTTTAGCTATGGCTTCTATTATTTTGAATAAACTAAGGGATAAAACCTGGTTTATTCAATGTTCATTGGATTGATTAATTAGGTTTTCGTTTCTCAAAATAATAGATCAAGCGTTGGGGGAATTTTTGTGATTGGAAAACAAATTAGAATGCAGAGAATTAGTGATAGGGCATCAGGAAAGTATTTGATAGTGCCGATTGATCACGGCATTTCTGATGGTCCTATTCCTGGTTTAATTGATGTGAAAGGAACGGTGTCAACTATTGCGGAATCTGGAGCGAACGCGATATTGATGCATAAAGGATTGGTTGGAGCGGGTTTTCGGGGGACTGGAAAAGATTTAGGTTTAATTGTTCACTTAAGCGCAGGAACTTCTTTGAGTCCAGATCCATTGAACAAAGTTATTGTGACAACTGTTGAAGAAGCTGTTTCTCTTGGCGCAGATGCAATATCCATTCATATTAATGTGGGCGCAAAAGATACGGGAAAAATGATGGTTGAGGCGGGAGAAATTGTAAGGGATTGTAAAAGATTAGGAATGCCTTTATTGATGATGATGTATCCTCGCGGAGAGAAAGTAAAAAACGAAAAAGATGTTGAAGTAGTAAAAATGGCTGCTCGTATTGGTGCTGAGTTAGGTGCTGATATTGTAAAAACAAATTACACTGGTTCAAAAGAATCATTCAAAGAAGTAGTTGAAGGGTGTCCTGTTCCTGTTGTAATTGCGGGTGGGTGTAAGGGCTCTGACCGAGATGTTTTGCAAATGATCAAGGACGCAATGGATGCTGGCGCGGCAGGAGTAGCAATGGGTCGAAACTCTTTCCAGCACAAAGAACCGAAAAAAATCATTGCCGCAACTTCATTAATTATTCACAAAAATTATTCAGTGGACGATGCAATAAAAGAAACTGGTTTAGTTGATGAATCAGTGTCAGAAAAAATTCCTGTGGACAAAACAGGTCACTGAAAGCAATTTAAGGTTTTGGTGGAAGTATTTTTTTGATAAAAGTATCAAGCAAAGAACAAAATGGCAAAAAAATAAAGTGGTGATTGGATGAGCGGGAAAGAATTAATTATTGATATTAGGCCTTATGATAAGGAACTTGTGACTTCCGCTCTTGAGTCAGGAATAAAAACAATTATTGTTCCGGAAAAAACAAGCGAGCAAGTTCACAAATTAGGGAAAATAGAGACAATTGCTATTGACGGTGACAAAAAACTTGGCATCGATTTTTTTGAACAGGAAATAAAATCTAAATTCGATGAAACTAAAGCGTTGGAATCGGCAAAAAAAAGTTCAGTTATTGTTCACGCAAATGATTGGAAAATAATTCCTTTGGAGAATCTTGTTTCAAAAGCGGAAAGTGTTTATGTTTCTTGCTCTGTTAAAGAAATTCCAACAATGCTTTCTGTTTTAGAAAAAGGAGTTAAGGGTGTTGTGATAAAACCGAAAAACCGTCAGGAAATAATTGATGCTGTTGCAACTTTTTCATTGAGCGGAGATAAAGTTGATTTAATTGAGGCAGAAATAACAAATGTAAAAACTCTCGGTTCTGGTGAAAGAAGTTGTGTTGATACCTGTAATATTATGGGTTTGGGTGAAGGGATGCTTGTTGGGAATTCTCCAAAGATGCTTTTTCTTGTGCAATCAGAATCAATGGAAGTTGAGTATTGCGCAACAAGGCCTTTTAGAGTAAACGCTGGGGCGGTTCATTCTTATGTTTTGATGCCTGAAGAAAAAACAAAATATTTATTGGAACTAAATTCAGGGGATGAAGCTCTTTGTGTAAATTACAAAGGGGAAGTAAAAAATGTTATTATTGGAAGAAACAAAGTTGAGAACAGGCCGCTTGTTTTAATTGAAGCGAAAGTTGGAAACCAAAGTGGTGCGGTTATTTTGCAAAACGCTGAAACAATTCGTGTTGTAACTCTTGATGGAAAATCAATTTCTGTGTCAAACTTAAAAAATGGTGACAAGGTTTTGGCAAAAGTTGGTGAAGCTGGAAGACACTTTGGTCAAGCTATTAAAGAAAAGATTCTTGAGTAAGTTTTTTTATTTTTTTGAAAAAATAGAAAAGGGTGTTGCAAAAACGCAACACCTAAATTAGTTTTATTTTTTTATTGTGGTGTTTAGCCACTCAGCTTTACATTACTTTCAAAAAGTCAGTTTCTTTATTTCTATCAATTAGTTTGTGCGCGTATTTCATTTCTTCAGGAGTATAAATATAAATTATTTTAAATTTTCCTGAAGTTGTTTGATTTGTCGTGTCGTGAGTAATTTCCAAAATGTGTATTAGTCCCCAGTAGAGCCATTTACCGTTAATGTTTTGGACTAGGAAATTGCGAACAGGCGGCTGTTGGTAAAATCTAATTTTTGGTTTGCTTTTGAATTCGAAAATTTGGTTTTTGAATTGTTCTGCTGTAAAAGGTTTTTTTAGGTGCTCTTCTAGTTGGAGTTCTTTTGGAAAACCTTGTTCGGTTGTTATTTGTAAAGTGTCACATAGTTCAACAAAGCTTCCCATATGATTCACCCGCAAAGGGATGTGCGGTAATTAAGCCGCAACATCAATGTTGAGTCTTTTCTTTAACTCTCTGTATCTGTTTCTAATTGTTACTTCTGTTACTCCTGCAACATTAGCAACTTCTTTTTGTGTTCTTCTTTCGCCTTTCAAAAGTCCAGCAATGTATACTGCAGCAGCAGCTACTCCAGTTGGGCCTCTTCCAGAAATTAATCCTTTCTTTATAGCGTCTTCTAAAATCCTGCGCCCTTCTTCTTGAACTTCTCCGCTCAAATTTAATTCAGAAGCAAATCTTGGGATGTAGTGGATCGGATTTGTTAATGGAACTTCTAAATTTAGTTCTCGAACCAAAAATCTGTATGTTCTTCCAATTTCTTTTTTTGTTAATCCGCTTGCTTCAGCCATTTCGTTAAGAGTTCTAGGGACGTGGTATGTTCTGCAAACAGTGTAAAGTACTGCGGCAACAACAGCTTCAATTAATCTTCCTCTAATTAATCCTTTTTTTACCGTTTTTCTGTAAAGCAAAGCAGCTGCTTCAACCAGTGTTTCTGGAATATTTAAGTAAGAAGCAACTCTTCTCATTTCTGTTAAAGCAATTGATAAGTTTCTTTGCATTGATGATGAAACAGAAGCTCTTTTGTGCCATTTAATTAAGCGGTACATTTGTGCTCTTCCTTTTGAAGATAATTTATTTCCGCGAAGATCAGTTCCTCTTCTATCAATCATTGTTACTAAACCTTTGTTTAGTTTAGTGTATTTCATTGGGCTTCCGCCTCTTGCTGAGTCTTCGTCACCCTGATCAAATGATCTCCATTCTTTTCCTGAATCAAACATTTCGTCTTCAGAAACAATTAGTCCGCAATCCATGCAAACAGCTTCTCCTTTTGCATGATCAATTCGTATTCTTTCACTATTACATTCAGGACACTTATGAGCCAATGATACCACCCTTTTTCAAAAATACCGATTCGAAAAACTCGCTAGAACCAGTCAGATATATAAACGGGCTCGAGGAAACTATATAAATCTTTTGGCTTATTTCTCTCTTTTTAAAGCCCCTAATAAAATAGCTTAAAATTGATATTTGGGCAATTCTGTTCTTTTTTGTTGTGGTTTTTTGCCCTTTTTTTGGGTTTATTCAATTAGAACGGCGTTTACTATTCCGTCTTGTCCTGGTCGTGAAGTTATCTTTGCTGTTTTTTCAGATCCATCAACCATTACTTTTATTGTTGCCCCTTTTGTAGAAATATTTGATCGGGCAAATAATCTATTAGCATTATTTTCTTTTACTGCAATTATTTCTGCTTTAACCATTTTGTTTGTCTTTTTGTCAAGTACAACATTAGCGTATTTTGTTTGAGTTACTCTTATTTTTGAGCTATTTCCTCTTCCTGATTTTACGTTTCTGGTTTCTTTTGCATCGGCATCAGTTTTTGTATTTGCTGCGGTTCCGCCCATCCATGCTTTTTTCTTATCACATCTATTAACGGTGCTTCTCTTTCCGCCTGTTTTTAACTTATTAGATTTAGTATGCCATTGAACCATAAATATCACTCTTCAAACTCACCAGAATAATTATTTCACCCACAGAGAGGTTTTTAAAGGTTGTTTTTGCTTGGATTTTTTCTTAGTCCTTTGTTTAGCCCATTGATTTTGATTATTTTTAATAATTATAATTCGTCCTCTTTTTCTTCTGTTTCATCAATTGGTTCTTCTATCCCGCCAGTTGATTCAATAAAGGGTTCTTGTTCTTCTTCTTTCTCACTGTATTTTGCGTGGATTATTTTTTGTATTCCTTTTGCTTTTTTCTTTCCAACTCCTTCCGTTTCCTGTAATTCTTCTTCGTTTGCGTCAATTATTGATTTGATTGAACCAAATTTTTCAAGTAAGTTGCGCGCAAGTTGTGGTCCTACTAAAGGGAATCCTTCCATTATGAATCGTTGTTTATCTTGAGTGCTTAATCCTTTTCGTCCAAATCTTATTCCGATTTCTTTGTCACGTCCAAGTTGTTCTCTTTTTGCAATAACATAAAGGAATTCGGCTGTTTCTTCCTGGTTTTTTGTATTAATTATTGGCACTCCATAATCAAGCGCGATTGAGCTTAGCGCTCCGATAATTGAGTTTCTGTGAATTTCTCTTAAAGTAAATAATTCTTCCGCGTTCCCTTCAAGAATTATCATTACTTTAGGGTAACTTTCTCTCAAAGAAACTAGTTGGGTAAATAATCTCCCATCAATCATTGAGCTGACAAAATCTTCCACAGTTTTTCTTTCAACACAAACATCATTGCTCAAAATATAATCCCCTATGTCAAGTTGTTTCATTATTATTTTTGTTTTTGGCATGTCAAATAATTTTTTTGTTACAGTGGAAGCTTGTTCGCGTGTATCGCAAAAGATAATTATTTCGTCTTTGTTTTCCTCGTAGTTCTGTAAAATTGTTTGCTGTTGGATTGTTTCATTTTTTTTCATTTCTCTCAGCGTTGCTTTCATTTTTATTTCTTTATTTCTTCCAGCCCAATAAAATGCCTCATCTCTAGTTCCTTTTGCCATTAAAATAATTGTTTTTCCTTTTGCAAATCTTCCTGTCCTTCCTCTTCTTTGGATTGTTCTTATTTCTGAAGGCACTGGTTCAAAAAATACGACCAAGTCAACTGAAGGGATATCAAGTCCTTCTTCCGCCACACTGCTTGCAACCAAAACATTGTGTTTTCCGTCCCTTAGTTCTTGCAAAATTTCTTGTTGGATTTTTTGACTCATTCCTTTCTCTTTGTTTTTTGTTGCCTGCCCTATAAATTTTGTCGCGTTAATGGTTGGTTCTTTTTGTAAAAATTCAACAACTTCTTTTATTGAGTCACGGTAGTGATTGAAGACAATTGCTTTGCTTTTAGGTTTTTCACTAAATTGCTTGACTAGTATTTTTCGCAACTCTTCATATTTTGGGTGTTGAACATTTTCTGCAAAAAGTTTTCTTGTAAGGGCAATTGCTTTTCGTATTCCTTCATCAGCAACAATTGCTTTTGCTGCTTTGCTTTTTCCTTTGTATCCATCATCTTCAACTTTGTCAAAATAATTTTTTAACGAACCTATTCCTTGTGTTTCTATTAGTTCTTCAGCGTGAGCAACTTTTAGTAATGCAGCGCATTTTGATGCCGCAACATATAAACTTGGTTGTGAACTTCCGTGTGTAATTATTCTTTGTCTTATTTTTGCCTGCATTTCAAGAATCCTTACTCGATTATAAAATCTTTTGTTTTCTGTAACAGCTAACCCAAATCCTTTAAGGACAATTAATTGTTTTCGCTGAAATTCTTCAAGAAAATGTTTTATTACCATAAAACTTTGGGGGAGTTCTACTTTCACCCAATCAATTTCTATTTCATTAACGTAGGGTTTAACATCAGCATCACTTTCGCTTTTTATTTCAATATTTTTTATATTTAAGTTTCTGCAAACATCTTGGATGTGTTCTTCTTCGCTTCCTGGGCTTGCTGTTAGCGCTAGCACTAAGCACTTGGGGTTTTGTTTTTGTAGTTGTAAGTTAACAAATACATAAGCATATTCTCCTATTGCTCGGTGCGCTTCATCAAAAATAATTAAACCAAAATTTTTGAGATCAATTCTTCCCGTTAATATATCATTTTCTATTGTTTGTGGTGTCGCATTTATTATTAGCGCTTCTTGGTAGGTTTGTTCTCTTTCTTGCGGTTTTGTTGTTCCTGTTATTGAAACAATTTTTTCTTGGGGGATTTCAAGAAACTTTTTGAAACTTGCTTCGTGTTGCACAGCTAAGGGTTTTGTTGGTGCTAGGAAAAGAATTTTTTTCTTGAGGTTTGATTCCTTTAGTGTGTGCGCTGCAAGCATTACCGCAACAATTGTTTTTCCTAGGGCAGTGGGTGCAACAACTAGAGAATTTCCTTTTTCAATTACTCTTGTAACAAGTACTTCCTGATACAGCCTTGCCTCAATAGTATTTGGTTTTACTAAGGGGTGAGAAATATGTCCCATGATGGAATATTTAGTTTGAAGGGTTTTAAAGGTTCTCTAAGTGGTGTGCCGGTGTGGAAAAATTGTTTAAAAGAAAGGGTTTGGGCAATGCCCAACCCAATTAAATTATTTATTTTCTCCACTTTTGTGTTTTATTTATTTTTTCCCATTTTTGTGTTTGTTTACTATTTCCATTAGTTCTTCGTTAGTTACTTCCTTTTTCTGCGTTGCAAGTTCTTTGAATATTGGGAATAGTTCGTTTATTTCTTCATCAGTCATATGCATTCCTAAGTAAACCAATCTGTGTTTTATTGCTGCTCTTCCTGAGTGTCTTCCTAAAACAAGATCTGATTCTTTTAGTCCTACTTGTACTGGGTCCATTATTTCATATGTGGATTTGTGTTTAATTAGTCCGTCTTGGTGAATTCCTGCTTCGTGCGCGAAAGCATTTCTTCCAACAATTGATTTATTTCTTTGCACGATCATTCCTGTTATGCTTTGAACTAACCAGCTGGAATTCATTATTTCTTTCGTGTTGATGTTTGTTTCCGCATCATAGAAATCTTTTCTTGTCCCAATTGCCATTACGACTTCTTCCATTGCCGCATTTCCTGCTCTTTCTCCTATTCCGTTAATTGTGCACTCTACTTGTTCGGCTCCGTTGTACACTGCTTCAAGAGAATTTGCTGTTGCTAACCCAAAATCATTGTGGCAGTGGCAAGAAATTTTTGCTTTGTCAATGTTTGGCACGTTTTCTTTTATTCCTTTTATTAGTTCTCCAAATTCTTTTGGTGTTGAATATCCTACCGTGTCAGGAACATTAATTGTTGTTGCTCCTGCATCAATTACTGCTTCGAATACTTCGTACAAAAACTTTTTTTCTGAACGTGTAGCATCCATTGCTGAATATTCCACATCCTGGCAAAAACTTTTTGCGTAAGTTACTGCTTCAACACTTATTTGTTTTGCTTTTTCTTGATCAATTCCAAATTGTTTTTCTAAGTGAATCGTTGATGTTGACATGAAGGTGTGTATCCTTGGTTTTTTTGCTTCTTTAATTGCTTCCCACGCTCTGTCAATATCTTTTTGATTTGCTCTTGCTAGTGCAGCGATTGTTGAGTTTGTTATTACTTTTGCGATTTCTTGTACTGCGTCAAAATCTTCTTTGCTTGCCGCAGGGAATCCCGCTTCGATAATATCAACACCCAATTTTTCTAGTTGTTGCGCTACTTGTACTTTTTCTCTCACACTCATTGAGCATCCAGGGCTTTGTTCTCCGTCCCTTAGTGTTGTATCAAATATCATTATTTTTTTGCTCATCTTATCACCATAATTTATCACCATTTTTTTGGGGCTTTTTCTTTTTAAAAAATCATAGGCAACGGTCTTAATTCAAAAAGCTCGAAAACTTCCGAGCCGTTGCCATTACAACCTAAGTAAGAGCAAGAGCAGCAATAACAAGTTCAACTTATTTTGTGAGCATTCTTTTCTATTTTCTAACTCCCCTTTTTCTGAAACATATTTTGTCATAGAAAAGAATTGTTCCATGCAATTATAGCGGTACAAGAAATATATAAAACTATTCAAAGAGGCCCCTTTTTCCTCTTTTTAGGCATAGATTTTTATTCTTCTAAGGTTTTATTGTTTTAATGAATGTTTTTTGTGAAAAGGAGTTGATTTTGTGACTGAATTGCCAATAGCGGCTGTGGATAGGATTATTAGAAAGGCTGCGGGGATTAGGGTTAGTGAGAGTGCGGCAAAAGAGCTTGCGCTTCATTTAGAGGATGTCGGGATGAAGGTTGCCCAAGAAGCTTCTCTTTACGCGAAGCACGCTGGTCGAAAAACCGTTACTGATGAAGATATTAGATTAGCATTAAAGAAGTAAGATTTTGGGGGGAGTTGATTTTATGCCGGGAGGAATACAAAAGAGAAAGGGTCCCAACCGTGGTTCTGGAGCCGGTTTTGGTTCAGGTCCTAAATTAAGCAAGGCAATGCGTTTACATATTCTTGCCGCAAAAATGAGTAGGACTGGGAATAAACCAATTCCAGTTACTTTTGGTCGCAAGCCGAAAGGTTTTCGCGCTCAAGGGTCTCCTGAAAAGAAATAGTTGCTTTTTTAGCAAGAATTTTTTTAGTGAGAATTATTTTAATGAGAATTTTTTTAGCATGAATTGTTTTTTTTAGAAAAATTGTTTTTGAGTAGTTTTTTTAAAGATTATTTATTTGGGTAAGTTTTTTATTCCTCAAAATTCATATTGTTTTGGTGTTGAGCATGGTTGTTGATGAATCAAAAGAATATATTGATTTGAGATATTCTCCTGACCGCGATGATGTTGTTTGTGAGTACTTAGTTTTTCCTATTCGCGGTGTTTCTTTTGAAACTGTTGCTAAAAAAATTGCTTCCGAATCAGGAATTGGTTCTTGGACTACTTTAAGCACTTTGGAAGAAACTTTGTTTGGTCATTTTTCTCCGAAAGTTTTTAGAATGAACAAATCACGTCACACAATAAAGGTGGCTTATCCTTCTGGTTTATTTGAATCAAATAATATTCCTCAATTATTAAGTGTGGTTGCTGGAAATATTTTTGCTATGCAAGAAATTAAGTCACTCAAATTGTTGGACATAGAGTTTCCTCGCAGTTTTGTTAGAAATTATTTCGGTCCGCATTATGGTATTAGTGGTGTTCGTTATTTGATGAGAGTTCAACACAGACCTCTATTGGGTGCGGTTGTTAAACCAAAAGTAGGACTTGATGTTTCGTCTTATTCAAAAATAGCTTTCGAATCTTGGGCGGGCGGTTGCGATTTTGTTTCCGATGATGAAAACCTCACTTCTTTGCCGACAAATAACTTTAACTTGCGTGTCAAAGAAGTTTTGAAAATGCGTGCACTTGCTGAAAAAGCAACAGGCGAAAGAAAAGCATACCTCCCAAATATCACAGCCCCTTATCGCGAGATGATTAAGAGGGCAAAAAGCGTTGTTGCTCAAGGAAATGAATTTGTTTTGGTGGATGTTTGTTCAATTGGATTTTCCGCTTTACAAGATTTAAGAGCACTAGATTTGCGCGTTGTTTTGCATGGGCATAGAACAGGTCACGGTGTTTTTACAAAAAGTCCAGAACATGGGATGAGTATGCTTGTTTTAGCAAAACTTTGTCGCCTTATTGGAGTTGATCAGCTTCAAGTTGGCGGAATTGGCGGGAAAGAAGGACCCGAAACAATTTCTTTGGGTGAAGAAATTGAACAAAAAATTATTACTCAAAAAACATTCAAGCACAGATTGCAGGAAGATTGGCTTAATTTGAAACCAATTTTTGCGATTTGTTCAGGGGCAATTCATCCGCGTAGTGTCAGGCCTTTAATTCATTCAATGGGCCGAGATATTATTATTCAAGCTGGCGGGGGAATTCACGGGCATCCTTTAGGTTCTTTTGCAGGGGCAAAAGCAATGCGTGATGCTATTGATGCTGAAATGTTTGGCGCATTGCCTTCTGAGTATGCAAAAAAAAGCAAAGAACTTTCTATCGCGCTAAAAACATGGAAATGAGTACTCTTTTTTTTCTAATGAAGTAGTTTTTTTCTGATTTTTTTGTTTTAAAGTTCGGGGCAAATCTTTTTATACTTGATTTTCATTTACTTGTCAGGTGTGTTGATGGTTATTCATTATGATGACGAGGATTTAGATATAAAGAAAGTTTTTCAGGTAATTGCAGCGAGTGTTGCTCTTGCTTTGGCTATTTTTATTGCTGTTTGGGTAATTGATTATTTTAATGCCTCAAATAATATGGATATCTTATCTAATATTAGCCTTTTTTTGACAACTTACTGGTCAGTTATTGTGGGATTTGTTTTCTTGATTTCTTTGTGGGACTATGTTTACCCAATTTATCGAAAGAAGTTAAAATATGTTAAGCCAATAATTGAGGCAACAAGCATAATGTTTGGTTTGTGGATTGTGGCAACTTTCTTGAAAGGTTTACTAGTTATAGTTAATGTAGGTGATCAAGCAGCTCCTTTCTTAACATTGCTTCATGATCTTTACTTTCAACAATTTGCTGTGCTTTATTTGTTGTTCATCTTTATTGGTTACTCAAGATTTTTTTTGGGTAACAAATAATTAGTATTTTTAAAAAAGAATCAGCGTTTTTAGTAGAATCCTGTTCTGCTGGGGGGTCTTTTTTATCTTTTAGATTATTCGTCAAATTCTTTTAACCAATTTAGTTCAAAGGTCTTTTTTGACTTTAAGTCGCTTAAGATTGTTCTTATTTTTCCCGCAGCAATAGTTGTTGGCACTAACACAAATTCTATTTTTTCTTTAAACAGTTTTTTAGCATCTTTTGGAGTGTGAGCCAAAACAATTAAGCTCAGTTTTTTGTCTTTTGAATAAAGCTTTCTTGTGAGAGTTATATTTGATAGCACGTCCATTATGGTTGATACAACTATTCTTGGTTTTGATATCAATATTTTTTCAATTGTTTCCAAATCAGAAGCATCCCCATAATAAAAGTCAAATCCTCTTTTTGTTGCTTCTTCCATTGAACCGGGGTTAAAATCAATTATTAGAACATCGCGTTTTTTGAAGTGACTCTCCAAAAATATTCTTCTTCCTGTTTCTCCAAAACCAATACACACAACATCGTATTTTTTTTCTTTTGTTTTGTGTAAAGAATCCTCAAAGAACCTTTTTGTTCTTAGTATTGGTAATTTTCCTGAAATAAAGTTGTATATTTGGTTATTGTATATTATCATATATGTTGACAAACTTATTGTTAGTACTCCTACAAGGGTGATTATGGAAACTACTTCGTTTGATAAGTGGCCTACTTTTTGACCCAAAAATATTATTATTAAAGAAAATTCGCTTATTTGCGCAACTGTCAAACTTGCAAGGAAACTTGTTCTTCCTTTGTAACCTAAGAAAAGCATTAGTAAAAATACTATTATTGGGTTTCCTATTAGAACAAATAAAGTAAATACTACTGCAGGTCCTAGCACAAGGTCGGTTGATGTGAAAACAAGGGAGGATCCTAGCACTACAAAGAATAGAACTAAAAAGAAATCTCTAAGGTATTTTAGTTTTCCGAGTATCTCATGAGTGTAAGGCAGGGAAGCGATTGTTACTCCTGCAACAAAGGCTCCGATTTCTTTTGAAAAGCCAAGATATATTGCTATTGCTGTAAAAAAGAAACACCAAGCAATTGAACCTAAAAAAAGAAGATCCTGGTCATTTGATAAGTAATCAAAGAATTTTCTTACAACAAATTTTGTTGCAAGGTAAAACAATATAATCATTATTATTATATTTGTAAAAAACAAAGTTATTTGTTGCGAGAAATTAGTTGAGAATGAGATGGCGCTTATCAATATTAACGCTATTATTGCAACAAAATCCTGCACCAAAAGAAAGCCTACAGATATTTTTCCGTAAAGGGAATTTAGTTCTTTTTTGTCTGTTAATAGTTTTACTATTATGATTGTACTGCTGAATGTTAAAGCAACCGAGATGTATAATGCTTCAATAAAGCCAAATCCAAAGAAAGTAGCAATAATAAATCCTATTACGGTTGTAAAAACAATTTGTCCTATTCCTGTAATTATTGAGGTTTTTCCTATTTCTTTTAGTATTCTTAGATCAAGACTTATTCCTACAAGAAAAAGAAGGAAAGCAATTCCAAGTTCAGAAAAAATGTTTAACAGTTCAGAATAAGTTATTGCGTTTAGAAATGAGGCGCCAAGAACAATTCCTGTTACTATAAACGCAAGTATTACCGGTTGTTTTAATTTGGAAAATATAATTCCCAATATAGTGGCGACTATTATTACTACGGTTAATTCCATAAAGAATTCTTGAACCATTTAGTCATACCCCGTTTCTCTTTATGTATTAATTTCTTTTCTTATTTAAAGGTTTTGCCGACGCTTTTTTGGCAAAATAGAAAAACTATCAAAGCGTTCTTGTAGTTTATTTTAGTTTATTCTTTTGCTTTTGTTGTTACTGTTCCATCTTTGTTATCAATAAGTACTATTCCTTCTGAAAGTAAGGTATTTCTAATTTCGTCAGCTTTTTTCCAATCCTTTTTCTTTTTTGCTTCAGTTCTTTCTTCAATCATTTTTTGCTGTTCTTCTGTTAATTCAAAGTACTTTTCCGTAAAATTAAGTATTCCTAAGGCAGAATCAATTTTTTTCATAAATTCTAGCGCTTCTTGTGCGGATTTTTTTCCAATTGATTCTTCATCAATCATTTTGTTTATTTTTTTAACAAAATCAAATATGTATGTAACTGCTTCTGGAACATTTAGGTCATTATCCATTGCTTCAGTAAATCCATTAAGCGCTTCATCAGTTAGAACTTTTATTGTGTCATCATTTTTTTCTGATTTTACCTCTCTTAGCCTTGAAATAAAGTTTTGCAATCCGTCAAGTGTTTTTTGAGCGTCTTTTACTGATTCAATGCTGAAATTTAGTTGCTGTCTGTAATTAGTATTCAAAAAAGTGTATCTTATCGCCATTGGTTTTAGCCCTTTTTGGGTTAGGTCCCTTACTGTGTAAAAGTTTCCTAAACTTTTTGACATTTTTTTTCCGTCAACAAGTAAGTGTTCTGTGTGCATCCAGTATTTTACAAATTTTTTTCCTGTCGCTGCTTCTGATTGAGCTATTTCATTTTCGTGGTGCGGGAATTTATTATCTATTCCTCCTGTGTGGAGGTCAAAACTTTCTCCTAAATATTTCATACTCATTGCGGAGCACTCAATGTGCCAGCCAGGTCTGCCTTTCCCTAATTTTGTTTCCCAAAATATTGGTCCGTCATTTTCGTCCCACGCTTTCCACAAAGCAAAATCCCCAATCCCTTCTTTTTCGTACTCGTCTTGTTTTATTCTTGCCCCATCCTTTAATTTTTTTACATCAATTCCTGCAAGTTTTCCATAATTGGGGAATTTTTTTATTGAAAAGTAAACACAATTATCTTCTCCCTTGTAAGCATATCCTTTGTCTAATAGTTTTTGCACTAATGTAACCATTTCAGGGATGTGTTCTACTGCAGAGCAATAAATTTCTGCGGGCAAAATGTTTAGCGCTTTTACATCTTCAAGAAAAGCTTTCTTGTATTTTTCAGTAAATTCTAAAAGGGTTTCTTTGTTTAGGATTGCCCCTTTGATTGTTTTGTCATCAACATCAGTAAAATTCATTATTTGTTTTACTTTATATCCTTTGAATAACAAGTATCTTTTTATGAGGTCTTCCCAGCAGTAGCACTTAAAGTTTCCAATGTGAATGTAATTGTATATTGTCGGTCCGCAAGTGTACATCCCGACATAATCTTTCTTTATTGGTTTGAATTCTTCCAATGTATTTCCAAAAGAGTTGAAAAACTTTAATACCATAATATCACTTGAGTTATTGTGTTTATATTCCTCTTCTTTTTATTGTGTTGATTTTTCGCATTTTTCCTTGTAATCTTCTTATCTTTCTTTGGGTCTCTTCAATTTCTTCTTTGTTTTGAGCTCTTTCTATTGATCCCATTGATTGTCGGTTTGTCTCCATGTATCTTTGTGTTGCTCGTATGGATGTTCTATTTTGTGCTATTAATGTTCGCGCTTTTTGTCTTGCTCCTTCAACTCTCAAACTTAATGGTCTTTTTGGTCTGGCAAAAAGTCTTTGCAAAAAATTCCTTTGCTTTGGAACAACTGGGGTCATAAATAGGATTCGTTTTCAATATTTTTAATTGTGTTGTTTTAAGGTTTTTTTCCTTCGCTCATTTATTCCATTTCTGTTTCATAATCCTCTTCAGGATCTTCAGCGTCTTCACTATCATCTTCCATTTCAAGTATTTTTGTTTCAATAAGTTTGTTTTTTCCTTTCTTGTCAAGAATCATAGTATATTCTAAGTTGCATTCGGGGCAATTAATGCTGTCCCCTTCTTCCAAGTCATCAAATTTTACTTCGAAACGAGCCTTGCAATCAGTGCATAATTTCTTCATATCCAAATCCCGCCCATTAAAGTTTATAAAGGTTTTTATCGGCAAAATGCAATTTAGTTAATAGCTTAAAATAGCGTTTTGCCCCATTTTAAGCCCAAATAAGCCTTTTTTTGACATTAAAATTGATCCGTTTTTGAGTAAATTTGCCTTGTTTTTGGTTTAATGGTTTTCTTTTACTTTCTTTTAAAATATTCTCTCTAACTTAGTGTATTATTCTTGATTTTGAACAGTAGTTCTACTTTAGAATATTATTCCTAAAACAATTAGAATTGTTAGAACGATTAGGCTGTGTAAAATTATTGCAAGAATCCAAGCCACAACAGTTCTTTTTGTGGTTGATTGTAGCGTTACTTTTATCAAAACATAAAGATTGTACAAATAAAGCAAGCTAAGTACTGAAAATGCTAAAACTACAAGCAATGATATTACTTCATTGTTTAGTATTACTGTTGCTAAAACAAGCACCATTAGGATGAGTGGGATTGTCCATAACCTTCCTGTTCCTGTAGCGATTTCTCTAAATGTCTTTTCGGTAATTTTTCTTCGCTTATTTTTCACCATAAATTCAAAAGAGTAAAGAATTGCTGTCAAAACATACCACTGGATTAGTAGGGTTAGTCCTGTAAAGAAAGAAGCGTATAAGTCATTAGAGTAGAGGAATGCTGCAACAAAAAGTATTGCTGCTGCAACAAAAGCTATTAGTACAGCACCTGAATAATCATCAGTATTTATTGCTTCTTCAAACACTTCTTTCGGCTTTAGAAAGTTGTAAAACATACCAATACAATCCTTTTTTAGTATTTAAACCTAATCATGGCAAAAACTTTGTGACTAATTCCAATCCAAGTAAGTTAAATTGAGGGGGAAGTTTGTTTTTTTCCTAAACACTTTTTTCTAGAAGTAGATTGTTTATTATTTTCCCGTGAAGGATTGAAGCTTTTTTTAAGTATCCGTATTCTTTGAAACCAAGTTTTTTGTATAAATTAATTGCGGGCTCGCTTTTTTCATCAACTTCAAGTAGGACCAGTTTTGTTTTTTCAGGAAGATTTTTTAGAGCAAATTTTGTTATCGCTGTTGCTATGCCTTTTTTTCTATGCTCGGGTAGCACCATTAGGGAAGTTAGTGTTGTGCGGTGTTTGTGTAGTCCTTTTCCAAAAACAATTTTGAGGTGTCCTATCATTTTGCCATCGATTTTTGCCACTATTCTTTTATCTTTCCCTCTTTCAGTGTCTTTTAGTTTTTTTAGGATTGATTTTCTTTTCCACGTTGGAAATAATGCGCTTAATTGGTCAATTGAAACCATGTCATGGCAACATAATTCTTCGATAACTAGTTCGCCCATTTTTTCCCTTCTTTTTAATTAAAAATTATTTTTAATCAATAATTTTTCTTTTGTCTTTAGTGTCTTGTGATTTTATACTATTGTTTGATTTGCTTACATCTATCATAAAGTTATTGTGGATGACGTCGCGTCCTATCAAAACAGAATAGGGTAATCCTTCTCTGTCTTCAAGATTGACTCTTGTTTTTACCGCTTTTCCTTTAACTATTATTGTTGCTTCCGCAATTGCTCT
>Ga0268276_1002331_pt1 | contig 16387 bp, 16 predicted proteins | sample saktaG_4_FD_190145 | JGI IMG/M metagenome (GOLD analysis project Ga0268276, IMG submission 190145) | Saline water microbial communities from Sakinaw Lake, British Columbia, Canada - sak_2010_1_5_45m | ecosystem: Environmental > Aquatic > Non-marine Saline and Alkaline > Saline ...
ACCGAAAAACTTTCGATATTTACGATATCCTGCGGCGCAGGAAAATATTGCGACGGGCAGGTCCTTGTCACGAACGACATGCTGGGTTTATTTGACCGGTATACGCCGAAGTTCGTAAAGAAGTACATCAATCTGTGGCCCATGATACTTGAAGCGCTTAAAAAGTATAAGGAAGAGGTCGAAAGCGGAGCCTTTCCAGATCCGGAGCATAGTTTTACGATAAAAGAGGAAGAGCTTAAGAAGCTCGAATAAAGAACAAGGAGATGGCATGAAGATAGCTGTCGTAGGGCCTGGCGCGCTGGGGTGCCTCGTAGCGGGTTTCTTAAAACTGAAGACGGAAGATAATATATGGCTTCTCGATAACTCTCCGGAGCGCGCGAAAAGAATAGCCGAAGACGGTATATGTATAGAAGGCGTAAGCGGAAATCATACGGTTAAAGTCGACGTTACCGCTGATACAAAGAATATCGGACCGGTGGACTTAGTTATAATATGCGTTAAAAGCTACTCTACCGAGGACGCCTGTAAAGATATAAAAGATCTCGTAGCGGAGAATACCTCCGTATTGACTTTGCAGAACGGTATCGGCAATGTGCAGATACTGAATGATTATTTTGGCGTCGATAAAGTGATAGCCGGCGTTACTAATCACGGTTCGACCCTTCTTGGAGTGGGACACATAAGGCACGCCGGGAAGGGCGATACGGTAATAGGTAAATCAGACGGCAAGCTTTCCAGGGAGCTTAAGGATGTCGTCGCCGTCTTTACGAAGGCTGGTTTCCCCGCCAAAGTCTCTAAAGATATTGATTCGGTCATATGGTCTAAACTGATTATAAACGTCGGCATCAACGCGCTTACCGCTATAACCAGATTAAATAACGGTAAGATAGTAGTCTATGAAGAGGCCAGGGAGCTCTTACGCTCAGCTGTTCAGGAAGCGACGCGTGTGGTAAAACGCAAGCGCATAAAGCTTTCTTACGACGATCCTATACAAAAGGTAGAATCCGTAGCGAAGGCCACATCCCAGAATGTGTCGAGCATGCTGCAGGACGTCTTGAGCAAGAACAGGACAGAGATAGATTTTATAAACGGGGCTATAGTGAGACACGGCAAAGCAATAGGCATACCGACCCCGGTGAATGAGATACTGACAAGGCTGGTAAAGACCATCGAGAAGAGCTACGAAGAATCCAAGGACAGATAAATATGCTGATAGTGGGCGAGCGGATAAATTCAACGAGAGAGAAGATTCAGGAGGCGATCGGTAGGCGCGATAGGGCTTTTATAGTTAAAGAAACTAGCAGACAGGTTGCCGCAGGCGCAACATTTATAGATATAAACTGCGCAGTGACCTCAGGAGACGAGGCTCAGGACATGGACTGGGTACTGAGCGTTATACAGAGCGAATTGCCGCAGGTAAATATATGTATTGATAGTCCCAGTTATATTGCCATCGACAGGGCGATAAAAGTCTATAAGGCATGTGGTATGTTAATGATTAATTCGATAACCGCCGAATGGTCAAGGATTGATAACATATTGCCTCTCGCGCTTAAGGCCAACGCTAAACTAATAGCGCTAACGATGGATGATAAGGGTATGCCGGATACGGCCGAGGATAGGGTTAAAATAGCCCGCCTGATATTGGATAGAGTCAAGAGCGAAGGGTTTGACCCGAAAAATCTATATTTCGACCCACTCATACGGCCGATATCGACCGAGCCTATGCAGGCAAGAGAGTTCTTAAAATCGATACCGATGATAAAAGATCTCGGAGCCAATACCATCTGCGGCCTTTCGAACGTTTCGTTCGGACTGCCCGATAGAAAACTTATAAATTCCAATTTTCTATCGATGGCTATCTTTGCCGGACTTGACGCAGCGATACTCGATCCAACCGATAAACTGATGAGCTCCAATATAAGGGCGGCGCTCGCCATAGTCGGTAAAGATGACTACTGTGCGGATTATATAAAGGCCTTCAGGGACGGGAATCTGGTATAAGATGGCAAAGAAGATATTTGTAGCCGCAACGCAGCAGAATGACGGTAAGACTACCGTTTCGCTTGGCCTTATAGCGGCGCTAAAGAAACGATTTGATCGCATAGGGTTCATAAAACCGATCGGGCAGCGCTACCTTATGGAGCAGGGGTATAAGGTAGATGAAGATTCAATACTTATAGAAAAATTATTCGGCATAAAGTGCAATATCAAGGATATGTCGCCGATAGCCATTGAAAAAGGTTTTACGGAGCGTTTTATAGAAAAAGGGGCCGATGAAGATTACGAGAAACTTATAAAGGACTCATATGAGAAGGTGGCCAAGGATAATGACCTTGTAATAATAGAGGGCACCGGTCACGCGGGAGTGGGGAGCGTTTTTAATCTTTCCAACGCCACCGTAGCGAGGCTTTTGGACGCAAATGTAATGATGATATCGTCGGGCGGCGTCGGCAAACCAATAGACGAAGTTATGCTCAATAAGGCGCTTCTCGATAAAGAGGGCGTAAGCCTCGCCGGGATAGTTGTCAATAAGGTCCTACCGGAAAAATACGACCGCATATCGAAGTTTGTGAAGAAGGGTCTGGAGCAAAAGGGGCTAAATGTGTTTGGGATGCTGCCATATCAGAAGATACTCGATATACCTACGATGCGCGAGATAATGGAGGAGTTGAAGATAACTGCCCTCTATGAAACAGGGAATCTCGATAAGCCCGCGGAACACGTACTGATCGGAGCTATGAATGTAAAGGACGCGCTACCGTTTATTGTGGATAATTCGCTCATGATAATTCCGGGTGACCGCGACGACATGATCGAAGCCGTCTGCCGCGTGAATGCCGGTAAAATGAAGAAGAACTGTCATATTTCAGGCGTGCTACTCTCCGGCGGCCTTATGCCGAAGAAGAGAGGCCTTCGCGAATTACAGAAGTCGCAGATACCTGTGCTGGTAACAAAGGAAGATACTTATACAATAGCCTCGCGCGTCCATTCCATGGTTGTGAAGCTTAAGCCTCAGGACAAATCTAAGGTAGAGATCATAGTTAACATGGTCGACAAATACCTCGATGTTGATAAAGTCATTGCCAATCTAAAATGAAAAAGCAAAAGGTGGTAGTCGGCATGTCCGGCGGAGTAGATTCGTCAGTCGCTGCGGCACTTCTTAAAAAGAAGGGTTACGACGTTATAGGCGTTACGTTCAAGACCTGGTCTAAAGAGGAATGCGGCGCTAGTTTCGGCAGAGCCTGCTGTAATCTCGAGGCCGTGACGCGCTCGCGCTCGGTATGTGAGGATCTTGGGATACCTTACTATGTCTTTGATTTGAGCCTGGAGTTCAAACGCGAAGTAATAGATTATTTCTGTTCGGAATATCTAAAGGGCCTTACGCCAAACCCCTGTGTAATATGTAATGAGAAGATAAAATTCGGATACCTTCTCGAAAAGGCAAAGGCTTTCGGCGCCGAGAGTGTGGCTACCGGCCATTATGCCAGGATAGCAAAACCTGCCGGCAGCGCGAGGTGGCTATTAAAAGAAGGCAAGGACAAGGAGAAAGACCAGTCATATTTTTTATTCAGCCTTTCTCAGGAACAGCTTAAGAGCTCCATATTCCCGATAGGCTCTATAACGAAATACGAAACGCGTAAAATAGCGAAATCGCTTCGACTTAAGACTTTTGATACGGTATCGAGCCAGGACGTCTGTTTTACACAGGACTTGGGATATGCCGAATATATAAAGAAGAAGACCGGCGCTGAGATAAAAGAAGGTGATATTGTTGATAAGGCCGGTAAGATCATCGGTAAGCACAAAGGGTTTCCTTATTATACGATAGGGCAGCGACGCGGCCTGGGAGTGGCGCATAGCGAGCCTTTATATGTAACGGCGATCGACGCGGCGAAAAATAGGATAGTGATCGGGGTGAAGAAGGATCTGATGAGGCGAAGCTTGTTGGCCGGAGATCTTAATTGGATATCGGTAAAAGGCATTGATAAGCCTGTCAGGATGTACGCTAAGATCCGGTACGGCGCTAAAAAAGCGAAGGCTCTCGTAACAAAGGTTGGGAAAGATTTGGTTCGTGTCGATTTCGATGAGCCGCAGTCGGCTCCCACGCCAGGGCAGGCCGTCGTATTCTACATCCGCGATGTGGTGGTGGGCGGGGGATGGATCAGAGAAAATTAAAAATGAAAAGTTAAAAATTATAATGAGAAATTTAAAATTACGGAAACTTAAAGCTATACTTAAAAATTTAAGAAGCGTTGTAGTTGCCTTCTCCGGCGGGCTCGATAGCACATTTCTATTAAAGGCAGCCATCGATACGCTTGGTAAAGGTAATGTAATAGCGGTAACTGCGCGCTCGGAGACATATCCGTCGTCTGAATATAAAGAAGCGCGGTTTCTCGCCAAAAATATCGGAACGCGGCTCGTCACTATACATACCGGAGAACTGAAGGATAGGCGCTTTAAGTCGAATCCCGTCAACCGCTGCTACTACTGCAAGTCGGAGCTGTTTAAGAAGTTGACCTCTATTGCGAAAAAGCATAAAAAGAATGCTGTCCTGGACGGGACTAATCGGGATGATTTAAAAGATATCCGCCACGGGCGAAAAGCTGCAACCGAATATGGCGTAAATAGTCCGCTTTTGGAGGCCGGCCTGACTAAGGATGATATAAGGAAATTATCCAAGAAGCTCGGGCTTCCGACTCACAATAAGCCTTCGTTTGCGTGCCTCGCTTCCCGGATACCTTTTGGAAGCGTGATATTGGCTAGCGATCTCGCCAAGGTAGATAAGGCAGAAGGATTTTTAAGGCGCCTCGGGTTTAAACAGTTCAGGGTCAGGCTCCACCGGGATATTGCCAGAATAGAAATTTCGAAAGAAGACCTTATGAAAGCAGTTCGATCATCCGACAGAATAACGGCCGGACTAAGGCGCCTGGGTTTTGTGTATGTCACGCTCGATCTTGCCGGGTACAGGACGGGCAGCATGCATGAGGCGTCTATTGACAATATTTGATTATAAGTATAGTATATTAGCTCTCTTTTAAGTTTTAAGTCGTGGCGGGATAGCTCAGTCTGGTAGAGCAATCGGCTCATACCCGGTGTGTCACTGGTTCAAATCCAGTTCCCGCTACCACTCCTTAGCTCTCCTTTAATCCGATAAGCGCGTTTAAAAGCAATAAAAAGAAAAGGTATTAAGTTAATGCCGAATCAAAAAAGAAGAAAAGATGTGCGCAATCTCGCGATAGTCGCGCACGTCGACCATGGGAAGACAACGCTTGTTGATACTCTGCTTAAATTTACTGGCGCCCATAAGTTTTTGGAAGGCGAAGTAACTATTATGGATTCAAATCCCCTCGAGAAAGAGAGGGGGATTACGATATTCTCAAAGAACGCTTCATTTAATTATAAGGGAGTACAATGTAATATTGTCGATACGCCGGGTCATGCCGATTTTGGAAGTGAGGTGGAGCGAATACTTGAAATGGTCGATGGTGTGCTTCTTCTTGTTGATGCAGTAGACGGGCCCATGCCACAGACAAAATTTGTGTTGAAGAAATCCCTCGAATTACATCTAAAACCTATCCTAGTTATCAATAAGATCGACCGTCCCAACGCCCGCCCGCACGAAGTCGCCGATATGACATTTGATCTATTCTGCGAGCTAAAAGCATCCGACGAACAGCTCGATTTTCCGATAGTCTATGCCTCAGGCAGGGAAGGATACGCCACTCTTGACCTTGATGAACCGAGCGATACCATAAAACCTTTGCTGGACACAATTTTGCACAGAGTGTTGCCGCCGATCGCCAATCCTGATCTCCCATTTCAAATGCTGGTGACGATGCTCGATCATAATTCATATTTTGGGCGCACTGCGATCGGACGAATATTTCACGGCGCTATCCATGTAGGGGATCCCGTTGCCCTTGTTAAACGCGACGGCACGATCACCAAGAACAAAGTAACCAAGATCATGAAATACAAGGGCCTAACCCCTGTGGATGTGAATGAGGCGATGGCGGGCGATATTATAATGATAACAGGCATCGAGGGCGTGTCGATCGGCGAAACGCTCGCGTGCATCGATGATCCGAAAGCGCTGCCCGCCGTAAAGATAGATGAGCCGACAATATCAATGGATTTTTCTCATAATACGAGCCCATTTGCCGGTAAGGACGGAGGCGTTTTTCTGACATCGCGCCATATCCGTGAATATCTTGAACATGAGGCGATGGTGAATGTCGGTATAAAAGTCGAGGAGGTTGATGGTGGCGAAAGGTTTAAGGTCTCAGGCAGGGGTGAGCTTCACCTAGAAATCCTCATAGAGACGATGCGCCGTAAAGGGTATGAGCTGGAGGTTTCAAGGCCGCAGGTTATCTTAAAGAAGATCGGCGACCAGGTGCTTGAGCCGGTAGAGGTAGTGGTGATAGAAGTGGACGGCGCATATCAGAGCGCGGTTATGCAGGCCTTAGGAGAACGCAGGGCTCAGATGAAAGACATGAAGATCACGTCAACTAACAGCGTGCGACTGGAATTTACTATTACCTCAAGAGCGCTGATAGGGTTCCGAAGCGAATTTCTTCTGATAACGCGGGGAAGCGGCATTATGTGCCAAAATTTTCTCGAACATCAGATATATAAAGGAGATATGCCGGATCGCCAGAGAGGCGTTCTGGTCTCGATGGGCGACGGGAAAGTGGTTTCGTTCGCGGTCTCTAACCTGCAGGATCGCGGAGAGATGTTTGTCGAGCCGGGAGATATGGTGTACGAGGGTATGATAGTAGGCATTAACAATAAAGGGGTTGATATAGTCGTGAATCCGCAGAAGGAGAAGAAATTATCTAATATGCGCTCTTCGACTAAGGATATGGCGATCCAACTCGTGCCTCCGCGTAAGATAAACCTTGAATTCGCGCTTGTTTTTATTGAGGATGATGAGCTAGTCGAGGTTACCCCTCTTAATATACGCATCCGAAAGATGCAGCTAAGAGAGACAGACAGAGTGCGTACAGGCCGAAAATACAGGGCCCAGGATGAAGAGAGTTAAATGAAAAAACGAAATCTGATAGAGCAGGTGCTGAAGACGGTCAGGAATTACGAAATGCTTAAGGCCGGCGACGCGGTCCTTGCCGCGGTTTCCGGAGGACCGGACTCCGTATTTCTGCTTAACGCCCTCAAAGAGCTTAAAAGCAAACTGAAATTGAAGAAGGTTGCAGTCTGTAATCTTGATCATGGCCTGAGGGCTGATGAGTCGAAAGAGGATTCGGCGTTCGTGGGTAGGCTTGCCTCGAAGCTCGGGTTTGAATTCCATTATAAGATAATAGACCTTAAGAAACTTGCCAGAAAAGGTATATCGACCGAGGAAGCGGCAAGGGAGGAGAGATACAAATTCTTTGAAGAGGCCGCCGAGAAGTCCGGAGCCGATATTCTGGCCACCGGCCACACCCTCGACGACCAGGCCGAGACTGTCCTGATGAGATTTATAAAGGGCTCGGCTCTTAAAGGGATAGTGGGTATTGCCCCTGTCAGAGAGTTTGGTGGATTGAGAGTCATTCGTCCGCTAATTGAGATCGAAAAATCGGAAATCGTGAAATATCTGGAAGACGCCAATATTTGTTACAGGGTAGACAGGACAAATGCCGAACCGATATATTTCCGTAATGTTGTGCGTAGCCAGATTTTACCTTTTTTGGAGAAGTATAATCCTAAATTGAAAAGATCACTCTTTAGCCTCGCCGAACACTTAAGAGAAGACTTCGATTTTATAGAACAGGCAAAATCGAAAATAATAGGTGACCGGTCAAACCCCAAGGCTAAGCGTGTAGATGTGCGGCTTAAAGACATAGCCATCCAGCCCAGGGCGCTCCAGAAGGAGATATTGCGCGACCTTCTCGAGAACGCCGGAGGAGAGATAAAAAGATTGTCATTCAGACACTGGAAAGAAATGGAATCGCTCATAAGACACAAATCCACCGGCAATTCCGTGGATCTTCCGGGCGGGATAAGAGTGATGCGCCTTGCGGATAAGATGGTATTTTCGAAAAATTCGTAGATAATTTTTCAGGAATATGACCTTGCCGTAGTGATAATATTTTGATAAAATAGCAGCTCAAACAAAGGAGAAGCTAGGATAATGGCTAACGGAAAACGAGGATCGAAGAAGAGTTTTAAGAAACCTGCAGGCGGCTCCAATTTCATGATATGGATGTTCATGGTCATGGGGCTATTCTGGCTATTGAATAACGCCGGCAAGAGCGTCGAAAAACCTACCCAGCAAATCGGGTATTCAAAGTTTTATGAGATGTTAAAAGATAATAGTCAGACAAAAAGTATAAAGTCCTGTTTTAAGGTGGACAATATCATAAAGGGAAAACTTGCGGACGACTCCAGCTTCTCCGTAATGATACCAGAGAATGATCAGGATTTGATACGCAGCCTTCGCGATAATGTTAAGGACTTCGATGTGCGTCCTCGTTCGATGTGGCTGGATCTGGTATATTCTCTGGGTCCGATGATCGTGTTTATACTCTTCTTATGGCTATTTGCCTATCGATCACCCGGTGGCGGAGGCGGCAGAGGAGTTATGTCTTTTGGGAAGTCGAGGGCCATGCTTGCCTCAGACCAGAACCTGCGCATAACATTTGCCGACGTAGCCGGTGTGGATGAGGCAAAGGAAGAGCTCCAAGAGATAATAGGGTTCCTAAAAGACCCGAAGAAATTTCAGCGTTTAGGCGGGAAGATACCTAAGGGCGTACTTCTTATGGGTCCGCCCGGCACCGGTAAGACGCTTCTTGCCAAAGCTGTTGCCGGAGAGGCTAATGTGCCGTTTCTGTCGATATCGGGCTCTGACTTCGTCGAGATGTTTGTGGGCGTAGGGGCATCGCGTGTGAGAGATCTTTTTGACCAGGCCAAGAAGTCCGCTAAACAGTCCGGCAAGGGGGCTATTATATTTATAGATGAGATAGATGCGGTCGGCCGTCAGAGATTTGCCGGGGTCGGCGGAGGCCATGACGAAAGAGAGCAGACGCTAAATGCGCTATTGGTCGAGATGGACGGATTTAATACGCAGGAAGGTGTTATATTAATAGCTGCGACTAATAGGCCCGACGTTCTTGATCCGGCGCTTCTTCGTCCGGGCAGGTTTGACCGACAGGTTGTTATAGATAGGCCGGACATTGTAGGGCGGGAAGCAATATTAAAGGTTCATACTAGAAGTGTAAAACTGGATAAAACGGCAGATCTCGGCACGATAGCCAGGGGGACGCCGGGTTTTTCAGGCGCGGACTTAGCTAATCTTGTCAATGAAGCCGCTCTTTTAGCCGCCAGGCGTAATAAGGAATCGGTTACGATGAATGAGCTACACGAGTCGATCGAGCGCGTGATGGCCGGGCCCGAGAGAAAATCCCGTATAATATCAAAAGAGGAAAAGGCGATAATATCTTATCACGAGTCCGGGCACGCGTTATTGGCCCTGGTAACTCCGGGAGCCGAACCGCTGCATAAGGTATCTATCTTGCCGCGAGGCATGGCGCTTGGCTACACTATAAGGCTTCCGCTCGAAGACAGATATATAGTAAGGAAAGAAGAGCTGTTGGGGCGCATTGTCGGTCTTTTAGGCGGAAGGGTCAGCGAAGAGCTTATTTTTAATGAGGTCTCAACCGGCGCGCAGAATGATCTCGAGGTCGCGACCGCTATCGCCAGAAAGATGGTCACGCGTTTCGGGATGAGCGAGAAGATGGGTAATATAACGTTCGGTCACAGGGAAGAGCAGATTTTTCTGGGCCGCGACATGATAGAGGACCGTAGCTATAGCGACCAGACGGCTCTTCTGATAGACCAGGAGGTCCGCAGGATAGTAGATGATTGTTACAAGCGCGCTAAAGAGGAACTCGAGAAGCATAAAGAGAAGCTTAAAGTTCTGGCCGAGAAACTTCTGGAAAAAGAAGTAATGGATGTAGAAGAGATAAAAACTCTTCTTGGCCTTGTAAAAGATGAAGTTCCTAAGCAGCAATAAGACGCTCCTTATGGGAGTGCTGAATATCACGCCCGATTCTTTTTCGGACGGCGGACGATACTTTGATAAAGACAGGGCGGTCGCGCGCGCCATCGAAATGGCGGATGAGGGGGCCGATATTATAGATGTGGGCGGCGAATCGACTCGTCCGGGATCGAAAGAGGTTTCGGCCGAAGAAGAAATTGCGCGCGTAGTTCAGGTGATAGAAAATCTCGCGGGCAATATAAGAGCCGAGATTTCAATAGATACGCGAAAGTCGAAGGTGGCGGAAGCGGCGCTTAAGGCCGGCGCTTCAATAATTAACGACGTGTCCGGACTTCGGCACGATAAAGATATGGCGAGAGTTGCCGCAAATTATGGCTCCGGCATGATTCTGATGCATATGCGCGGGACGCCGGAAAATATGCAGGACTCTCCGGAATATGCAGATCTGATAGGCGAGATAAAAAATAGTTTGAGGCTTTCTACGGAAGAAGCTATTAAAGCCGGAATTAAGAAGGATTCCATAGCTGTTGATCCGGGTATAGGTTTTGGCAAGACTGTAGAGCAGAATCTGGAGATATTAAATAGGCTGGAAGAATTTAAAGATATTGGCTTTCCATTATGCATCGGGACTTCGAGGAAATCGTTCCTCGGTAAATTGTTGGACAATCCGGCTGCGGATGACAGGCTCGCAGGCACCATCGCGACCTGTGTAGCGGCGGTTATGAAGGGGGCTCGGATTATCCGTGTTCATGACGTGAAGGCCGTCAAAGATGCAATTACTGTTACCGAAAATATATTAGATGTTAAAAAGGCTGTGATTTATGGCGAAGCTCGGAATTAACATAGACCACGTAGCTACGATAAGGCAGGCGCGAAAAGCTTTAACGCCTGACCCTATTGAAGCCGCAAGACTCTGCGAAGAGGCGGGATGTGATTCGATAGTATGCCACTTGCGTGAAGATAGACGCCATATCATAGATGCCGACGTCGTAGCGCTTAAGAAAACAGTCAGAACGAGGCTTAATCTGGAGATGTCGATTGCAAAAGATATTGTGGGCTTCGCCTGTCTGATAAAGCCTGATCAGGCGACTATCGTTCCGGAGAAGAGGCAGGAGATAACTACCGAGGGCGGCCTGGATGTGCGAAAGAATTTTACAAAAGTCAGATCTGCGGTATCCCGGCTCCGGGCTAAGGGCATAGACGTAAGTCTTTTTGTGAATCCGGATTTAAAGCAGATAGACGCATCGGTAAAATCCGGAGCCAAAATAATAGAGATCCATACCGGGGAGTATGCAAATGCCACAGTCGGCAAAGCCAGATCTAAACAGCTCGCTATTCTAAAAAAAGCCGTGCATTACGCAACTTCCTTAGGCCTTGAGGTAAATGCCGGCCATGGGCTTGACTATGATAACGTGACCGATGTCGCGGTGATTGACGGTATAAACGAACTCAATATCGGGCATTCGATAATAGCGCGCGCGGTATTCGTCGGGATCGGATGCGCGGTCGAAGAGATGATAGGACGGATAAAGTGATAGCCGGGACCGGAATCGATATAGTAGAGATACCGAGGATGCGCGACTCGATTAAGAAATGGGGCAATAGCTTCATCTCGAAGGTATTCACGGCGCGCGAGGTTAAGTATTCTAATTCGAAAAGATTTTCGGAACAGCATTTTGCGGCGCGTTTTGCGGCCAAAGAGGCCGTCGTAAAAGCTTTCGGCGAGCCGATTAAACACCCTATAAGATGGACGGATATAGAGGTAATCAATAACAGCGAAGGTAAGCCGATAATAGAGTTTCGGGGAGACGCGCTCAAACTTAAAAAAAAGAAGAAGATAGATGAAATTATAGTAAGCATGTCACACTCCAGGAATTATGCCATAGCGAGCGTGATACTTTTGAGGAATAAGATATGATGATAAATGATGTTATCGGAAAGTTCCCCGGGAGATCTATTGGGTCACACAAGGGCGATTTCGGGCATGTGCTCGTCATAGCGGGTTCGGCCGGTTATACAGGAGCGGCGTATCTCACAAGCCAGGCGGCGGCGCTTTCAGGGGCTGGGCTAGTGACCCTCGCTATAGGCAGGAGCATATACGATATAATGGCTGTTAAACTTACAGAAGTTATGGTGAAACCATTTTTTGAAACGAAGGACTTTTCGCTATCTCTCTTAGCCGAGAGGGAGCTTTTAAATTTTTCACAAAAAATCACTTCAGTGGCGATCGGACCGGGGATATCCCAGAACAAAGAAACTCAGCATCTGGTGCGCAACCTTGTCGCTAAGCTTAATAAGCCGATAGTGCTCGACGCCGACGGGATATTAGCCGTAGCGGGGCACGTGGATATTTTTAAGAACTTAAAAGCACCGATTGTAATGACGCCGCATCCAGGAGAGATGTCAAAACTTACAGGCAAAGATATTATTGAAATTCAGAATATGAGAAAAGATATTGCGTTAGAGACCGCCGCTTTGTATAATACGGTCTTAGTTTTAAAGGGGCATAACACTATCGTGGCCGGGCCCAAAGGGGAGCTGTATGAAAATCAGACCGGCAACCCAGGTATGGCTAGCGGAGGCATGGGGGATGTGCTTACCGGCATGATAGCGGGTTTCGAGGCCCAGGGTTTGGATCAATTTAGCGCCTCAGTCCTTGGAGTTTATTTCCATGGTATGGCAGGCGACGCCGCGGCGAAAGAGAAGGGCGTTCTCTCACTGCTAGCAACCGATCTTTTAAATAAGCTCCCCGAGGTTTTAAAGACGTTGGGGTGAGGCTGGGGTAGCTCAATTGGCAGAGCATCGCATTTGTAATGCGAATGTTGAAGGTTCAAGTCCTTTCCCCAGCTCCAATTATCTAAGTCAGAAAAGTCCAGAAAGGACTTGAAGCGAGCGAGCGCCGAGCGAAGCGAGGAAAAGCGCTATGCGCGACAGCGAGCGAGGGGAGGTTACGCAGCGAGCTCTGAGAGCGAAGTAACCAAGTCCTTTCCCCAGCTCCAGTTTTGTTTTGATTTTATATGGTGAGGTACCAAAGCGGTCAAATGGATCAGACTGTAAATCTGACGGCTCACGCCTTCGAAGGTTCGAATCCTTCCCTCACCACCAGTAATAACAAGTCGGGATTACTACCGATTTTAAATACGCACATAGAAGAAGGATTCGCAAAAAGGGGGTTTGGGGGAAAAGATAGTTTTCCCCCAAGAGTACTCGCCTGACTGCAAAGGAAAAGATATCATAAGGGAAACCATTGGGTTTCCCTTATGGGAGTAAAAATCGAGCAAGACTTGATGCGTATATAACGAATTGGTCGCAGCGAGATTTTTACGACGAATCCTTCCCTCACCACCACTAAACGATTTGGCCTTCGGGCCCAAAAAGAGAGGAATTGCTTTTTGGCCCTTCGGCCTGCCGAAGGGCGATAGCCAGCAGGGCTAATCGCCCAAATCGTTCTAATGGGGAACCAAGGGTTCCCCCTCAATGTTCCCCCTCCTACTATGAAGCTGTTTTGATTTCATCGCATTTTCTATTGAATCCATATATACAATAGCATATAATATTAAAAACATAACGCGGGTGTAGCTCAATGGTAGAGCGCTAGCCTTCCAAGCTAGTTACGACGGTTCGATTCCGTTCACCCGCTCCATCCTACTTCGCATTCAAATTGTAAAGCGACAGAATGCTTCGTAGGATAAATCCTACGACTACAGGAACGGCTCCTATGAGCGCACAAAAACCGGTCTGCAAGATCCTCACCGTTGATGACGAGTTGGGAATAGATTCATTTTTTTACGAGTTCTTCTCGGTCCGCAATTATGAAGTATTTAATGCCCAAAATGGCAAGGCCGCCATCGAAATAGCAAAAAAAGAGAAGCCGCGCATAATACTCCTCGATATAAATATGCGGGGTTTAAGCGGTATTGAGACGCTGGAGGCGATCCGCGAGTTTGATAAGGACGTTGTGATAATCATGGTCACAGGCGTAAAGGACGATGATACTATTAACAAGACTCTGGACCTGGGCGCAAACGACTATATCACCAAGCCGCTCAGTCTTGAGTATCTGGAAAAGGTTGTGCTGCTAAAATTTATAAACTCGGAAATACGAGATCTGGGAAAAATATAAGGAGGAAGTAATGCCGAATACATTAGAGGCTATCAATGAGAAGGTGAAGAGGGAGAGCGCTTTTATCCCTGAGCTAATGAAGGAGATGGAGAAGATCATTGTCGGGCAGAGGTACTTACTGGAGAGACTCATGGTCGGAGTGCTCGCTAACGGACATATATTAATAGAGGGCGTCCCCGGACTAGCAAAGACGCTAGCTGTAAAGGTACTTGCGCAATCTATAAAGACGAAGTTCCAGAGGCTTCAGTTTACGCCTGACCTTCTGCCGGCAGACCTTATCGGCACGCTTATATATAATCCCAAAGACGGCGAGTTTACCACGAAGAAGGGGCCGATATTTGCGAATATCATATTGGCCGACGAAATTAATCGCGCCCCGGCCAAGGTTCAGAGCGCGCTTCTTGAAGCTATGCAGGAGAGGCAGGTTACGATAGGCGAAAACACATTCAAGCTGGATGAGCCATTTCTAGTCCTTGCAACGCAGAATCCGATAGAGCACGAGGGGACATACCCTCTGCCGGAAGCGCAGGTTGATAGATTCATGTTAAAACTCAAGATAGGTTATCCCACTAAAGACGAAGAGCTTAAGATAATGAAGCGCATGGCAATAACGGATAAAAAGGTCGATGCCTCGCCGGTCACAAGCCCAAGCGACATATTGAAAGCCCGTAAAACCATCGACGAGGTATACATCGACGAGAGGATAGAGAAATATATAGTTGATATAGTATTCGCAACCAGAGAGCCCAAGGCTTATAGGCTAGACGAGCTTACGCCGCTCATCAAATACGGCGCGTCTCCGAGAGCTTCAATATTTCTATCGATAGCGTCTAAAGCTTACGCGTTTCTGCAGGGAAGGGGATATGTAGTACCGCAGGATGTAAAGACCATAGGAATGGATGTGCTGCGCCATCGCGTCATTATCAGTTATGAAGCGGAAGCTGAGGACAAGACCTCCGAGGATATAATAAAGAGGGTCTTCGAAGAGGTAAAAGTACCTTAACTAGCGATGCTGCCTAAAGACCTAGCTAAAAAGATACGACGTATCGAGATAACGACTTCTCGGCTTGTAACGGACACGCTCTCAGGGGATTATGAAAGTGTATTTAAAGGGCGTGGTATGGAGTTCGACGAGGTAAGGGAGTATCAGCCCGGCGACGAAATACGCGCGATAGACTGGAACGTGACCGCTCGTATGGGTCATCCGTTCATAAAAAAGTTCATTGAAGAGCGCCAGCTTACAGTAATGCTTCTTTTGGATCTTTCCGGGTCCTCCTACTTTGGAACATCGAAGATGCTTAAGCGGGAGCTTGCGGCGGAAGTTTGCGCGATCCTTGCTTTTGCGGCGGTCCACTCCAAAGACCGCGTTGGACTATTGATATTCACCGATAAAATAGAGAAATTTATACCTCCCAGGAAGGGCTTGCAGCATGTCTCCCGCATAATAAGAGAGGCCCTCTATTTTAAGCCCGAAAGCCGCGGCACGGACCTTGCCGGAGCTCTCAGATTTCTCGATAGCGTCATTACCAGGCGCGCAGTTACTTTTGTCATCTCCGATTTCCTCACCAAAGACTATAAGAAGCCTCTCGCGATCGCCAATAAGAAACACGATTGTGTAGCTATTACCATAACTGATCCCAGGGAATCTGCGCTTCCCAATGCGGGCTTGGTTGAGCTTGCCGATGCCGAGACCGGGTCAACCGTGCTAGTAGATACATCGAGCTCTAAACTCCGTGAAAAGTATGCAATTACCGCTAAAAGGCTTTCCGACGAACGTATAAAAACTTTCGACGCGGTTAATATAGATCATATAGATGTGCACACCGATAAGCCTTATATAACCGAGTTTGTAAAATTCTTCAGGGCAAGGCGCCGCAAAATATGAGAATAAAATTTCTAGGCTTACCCGCATTTATCGTGATGATGACTGTATCTTGCGCGGCGTTCGCCAGTGACATTCCGGATGTACGCGCTACGGTCTCGAAGCGCACAGTCACGATAGGGGACAGGATGCTTTATACTATCGAGGCCAGATACAATAATAATATCTCTATTGTATTCCCTATTTTTCCTGATAAAAAAATAGGTGATTTTGAAATAAAAGATTCCGGAAGGAGCATTAAGAAGGGATGGTTTGGCCGGACGGTCGAAACCCGGTGGTATTTAATAGCGGCATGGGATGTCGGAAAATATTCGGTGCCGGAAGCGCAGGTATTTTATACGCTAAAAGGCGAAACAAAAAGAACTTCCTTGCCGATAAAGGCCCT
>Ga0268276_1002336_pt1 | contig 16352 bp, 14 predicted proteins | sample saktaG_4_FD_190145 | JGI IMG/M metagenome (GOLD analysis project Ga0268276, IMG submission 190145) | Saline water microbial communities from Sakinaw Lake, British Columbia, Canada - sak_2010_1_5_45m | ecosystem: Environmental > Aquatic > Non-marine Saline and Alkaline > Saline ...
GTTAGGAACAACCACATTGTTAACTTGATCGACAGCTACGGCCGTATACGTAGAGCCAGTTGCAATTCGATTCAATTCATCTAATAGGCATAATGCTCGATAATAAGAATACTTTTTATGTGAATATTTAGGTCTTATAGCACATAATCCTCGCCCAATCCCATATGTCTGATCAGCGACATTCACAGCACCTACAGGAGCTCTCACCGACAAAAGAATATCGTCTTTTTGAGCAAGTTTATTTGGATGATCGCACCAAACACTCGGCATAGGATTTAGTCCAGAGAAATCAGCATTGCCCTGTAAAAATGGTATTCCAACTCCTTCTTTATTGCAATCGGTCGATTCCGGAGATTGACCCATTATGGTTTTATCAAGGTACTTTAACCGTTTAATGTTCCAATGAGAAGGAATTTGCCCGATCCACTCAATCCCCGAATCTTTATATGATGAATATGGCCTGTTCATTTATACAGCCCTGTTTCATATGTTGTCCGCTTAACCGGACGTTCCTGATGAATCATTAAATTTCCCCTCTCAACCGGGATATCGAACGTTTGTAATTCGACGCGCCAATCCTGATATTCCTTTACAAGATCTTCAACGCAGGTATGTTCATTAAAAATAACCTTATCTTCTGCAGACTGCACTATCAGCCGATTAAGCATTTCCACGCCTTCAGGCTTTAATGACCCAAGACTATCGCCATCGCGCGGTTCTGTATCGCGTAAAGGATGGATCACTATTGCCAACCGAGGAGTTAGCGGGCAATACAAGTCACATCGACTGGCATTCCAATATTGCAAACAAACCGGATTATCACTCGTCAAAAACTGCACAGGAGTCTCATTCTTAAATACAATCCATGGTGAAGTTGCAAAAACCTTCTGAGCGCCGATCAAAGCGTTAATACCTAATGCCTTGGGGAATGCTTCCTTGATTAAGACCTTGGTTCCGCCATGCTTACGGATTGTTTCTATAACCTCGCGATACTTCGTGTCAGGATTCGACAATTCTTTTTCTTCTAACCTATCATACAAATTCTTAACAATATGGGAAAGTCCACCAGTTCCCAATCTTACGGCCGTCGGCGTACAAGCTCTTAAATAAGCAAGATACCCAGCCATCAAATACTTTGTTGTCACATTATATGTATCAGCAAAAACGCTACGGACACAATCGGCCCATTTCGGCTCGAATAGCTTAAGAAGATCCTCAACTGCTCTTGGATTTTCAGGGAAATATTCGTTGGAACTCCAGTCAATTTCATAGCAAATCGATTTTACAGGAATAGCATCTTGGCGGCTTAGATTGCTTTTTCGAACAACACTAACCAAGTCTGGCTTTTCAGCAAGACCAAAACCCCTTAAATATGTTTGAGCAACAAAATGATCTTTAGCCATCCAACACCTCGCCCATCAAACCTTCCGTCTCTTTTTCCAATACAAGGATATCTTTACGAATTTCCTCAAGGCTTCTCAAAGGTTTATATTTATAAAACTCTTTGGTTAAGTTAATCTCATAACCTACCTTGTCTTTACTCCTATCCATCCACGCATCCGGCACGTGAGGCAATACTTCGCGCTTGAAATACTCATTAATATCTTCTGCAAGCGGTACGTTTTCACAGTCGCGTAATTCGCTATCAGGTTCCGGCTTGCCATCTTTATCCAAGCAAATATCGGCAGTCTCATCATGCTCAGAGAGAACATTGAGTACTGCGTTCATAACCGGCGCCTTAATTTGCAAGCCGAGGTCTTCTACTTTCTTCTCAACAGCTTCGACAAACTTCGCGCGGTTCTTATAAATCTTGTTTGTATCCATATTTGCGAACATCCCTAAGATCTGCTTTTGTAGTTTTTCACCTTCTTCTATTTCTTTAAGGCCGTCTTTGCCTTTTTTCTTTGACTTGGCAAGATTAAGGAATCCGGTTTCCTGCTTAAGCCGATCGATTCGTTCTTTCGACGCCTGAAAGTTAAGGCGTAACGGTCTCTCAACTGTCACGCGCGTATATCCAAAATATTCGTTAGGAAGTATTTTGCAGTATTCGCCCGCCTTAAATCCTCCGTAAATCTTGGTGATTTTAGCAATATGCTCATCGCTGATTTCATTTCGTTTATTCCCAAGACTGCGAGTCATTTTATTAAAAAACTCAACCGCGTTAATAAACTGAAGCTTGCCTTTGCGTTCCTTCTCTTTTCGGTTCGTAACGATCCAAATGTAAGTCGAGATGCCGGTGTTATAGAAAAGTTGATCCGGCATCGCTATAATTGCCTCAAGCATATCGTTCTCAATAATCCATTTACGGATTTCGCTTTCACCGCTTCCGGCCCCACCCGAAAAGAGAGGTGAACCATTAAAGACGATCCCCAGCCGAGCCCCGCCATTCTCCGGTCGCATCTTGGAAATCATGTGTTGCAAGAATAGAAAAGAGCCATCACTGATACGCGGCAACCCTGCGCCAAAACGCCCCGAAAAACCCAATTGCTCGTATTCTTTGGTAATCTCTTCCTCGATTTTCTTCCACTCTACACCAAACGGAGGATTGCTCAGCATGTAGTCAAACTTGTCGTCTTTAAGACCATCTTGCGTGAAAGAATTGCCGAATTTAACGTGCTCGGTGCTCTGTCCCTGAATCAACATATCCGAATTGCAGATGGCGTAAGACTCTGGATTAAGCTCCTGACCAAATACGCGTAAATCTGCATCGGGATTAAGTTCGCGAAGATATTCTTCTGCCACAGAAAGCATGCCACCAGTTCCGCAGGCCGGATCATATAAGGTTTTAACGATACCTTTCTTTGTAAGGACATCTTTGTCGTTCAGAAAGAGAATATTGACCATAAGCCGGATAACTTCACGAGGCGTAAAGTGCTCTCCAGCAGTCTCATTCGAAAGGTCGGCAAATTTACGAATAAGCTCTTCGAAGATGTAGCCCATCTCGATATTCTGAATCTTGTCGGGGTGCAGATCAACTTCGGCAAAACGCTTGACGATCATATACAAGAGATTCGATTTATCAAGCCTCTCAATATTATCATTAAAATTAAAATGTTCCAGAATACTGCGGGCGTTCTTGGAAAATCCGTTGATATAATTTCTAAGATTAGCGGCGATATCGTTCGGGTCGGCAACCAGCTTTTGAAAATCAAACTTGCTCTTATTATAGAAAGATAGCTTCGCTTTTTTCTTAAGTACTGTTTCAGCGGCTTCTGGCGACAAACCCTTAGCCTGCGGAAGATATGACAAAACTGCTTCCTTGGTCGGTTCAAGCACACAGTCCAAACGTCGTAGAACTGTTAATGGCAGAATAACCCGGCCATATTCGGACTGCTTATAATCACCTCGCAATAAATCAGCGATGCTCCAAATAAAATTTGCTCGTTCTTTAAAATTATTCATTTATTTTACCCTTCTCGGGCTCTCTCATTGACCACCTATCAATTTCATCCTTCCTAAATCTCCATTGCCCACCTGCCTTAAAAGATGGGATTTTTCCTTCTCTGGCAAGGCGCCGGATTGTGAACTCGTGCAGCTTGAGATATTTCGCTATTTCTTCTACAGTAAAGGTTTCCATAGTTTTCCTTTCATATAACAAAATGTAGCAATTTGTAGTTGATTATACTGCCTTTTGGCATTTTACGCAACCGAAAAATACCTCTCTATTCCCCTTGACTTGTAGCGAAACGTATGGCCTTATGTGTCCTGACGAAAGGAGGCCAAAATGGACGAAATAATAGCACTTAAAAATGCGCCTGTTGAAGAACTTCAAAAGCGGTATAAGGAGCTTTACGGCGAGGATGCCAGCGGAACCCATAAGACGTATCTCTGGCGAAAGATCGCTTATAAGCTACAGGAGCAAAAACATGGCAGCTTATCAGCTAAGGCCAGAGGGAAACTTAAGGCGCTTATTGAAGAGTTTGATCCCATTAATAATAAGGCTCTCAGACCAGACACACCGGTGATAAGCCAGCAGGCATCTGTAAAAGACAAACGCCTGCCTATTCCGGGCACAGTAATCACTAAGGAATATAAAGGCACAACCTATCAGGTAAAGGTCATGGAGAAAGGTTTTGAGTATAACGCAAAGATCTATAAAACCTTATCCGCCATCGCCAAAGAAATAACCGGAGCGCATTGGAACGGATATTTGTTCTTTAACCTGTAAGGAGGTCTGATGGAAAAGGCTGAAAAGAAAAAGATAAACTGCGCTATTTATACGCGCGTATCCACTTCTGAAGGGCTGGAGCAGGAGTTTACGTCTTTAGATAACCAGCGCGAATCAGCGGAAAGTTATATCCAAAGCCAGAAATCAGAAGGCTGGATGCTCCTGCCTGAAAGATATGATGACGGTGGTTACACGGGCGCAAATACCGAGCGCCCTGCCCTGCAGAAGCTTCTATCTGACATTAAAGATGGCAATATCAATTGCGTTATAGTCTACAAGGTAGACAGGCTATCGCGATCACTGCTCGATTTCAGCCAGCTATTAGAATTCTTTGAGCAGAATAATGTAACGTTTGTTTCGGTAACGCAAGCCTTCAACACAAACACCTCAATGGGCCGCCTGACCTTGAATATACTTCTCTCCTTCGCGCAATTTGAACGCGAGATCATCAGCGAGCGCACACGCGACAAGATGGGCGCTGCCAAGAAGAAAGGTAAATGGATCGGCGGTAGACCGGCCTTAGGCTACGACTTAGACAAGGTAAACCATAAGCTCATAGTAAACCAGGATGAGGCCAAGATTGTGCGCGAGATATTCGACCTCTATTTAGAAAAACACTCCCTCTTATCAGTAGCAATAGCGCTTAATGAAAAGAGCCGCAAGACAAAATCCTATACTGCTGCCAAAGGCAATAAGTTCGGCGGTATCAAGTTTAAGAGCACCGGAGTCCAACTAATAGTGAAGAATACCTTATACACCGGCAGAGTAAGCTATAAAGGCCAGCTATATCCTGGTGAGCATGAGAGGATCGTATCCGATGAGGTTTTTAAAGAGGCGCAAGAAATACTCGCCAATAATCGTCGAGAAAGAAAGGTCGCAGGCACCACAAAGAATATGGGCCTGCTCAACAATATCCTGTGCTGTAAAGCCTGCGAAAGCACCATGTACTGCGTTTACAGCATGAAGGGGAAAAATAAGTATAATTACTACCTTTGTATGAACGCCCAGAAGCGCGGTTACAAAAATTGTCCGACCTGCCTTGTGGCTGCGCAGGTTATAGAGAATAAATTCATGGAGTTCTTAAGGAAGATAACAAAAGACCCAAGGATCGAAGCTAGGGCGTGGGACGCACTTACCCTCGAAGAAAAGATACCCATACTTAAATCAATTGCCAAAATCGCGCATTACGACGGCAATAACGAAACCCTCGAGATAGTGCTCCAGAAAAGCGAAATAAGCCACAAATTCGCGCTAAGGCTGGCTGAATTAAAGCATATACCTTATCATCGCAGGCAGGCCGAAATTGGCAGCCAACCGTGGGTACGACAGAACTTAATCCTTGCCCACCAGATAAACCAGGTTACTCACGAAAGAAACTGCAGCTTGCGCGATATCGCCCAATGGGTAGGCATAGTCCACTCAAGGATCTGCCAGATCGCAAACATGCTGCTATTATCGCCAAGAATTCAGGAAGAGATACTCCTCTCTGACAGCAAGGCGCTCTTTAACGTGCCCGAATACAGGCTGCGCGACATAACCACAGAGGTTGACTGGAGCAAGCAGCAAGGGCTCTGGGATAAGCTCCTCAAATCCGACCAAAAATAGCCAACCATAAGCGCCATTTACTAGAGATAAATTCAGCCGATTTCCTAGTAAATGGCTTTTCTGCGGATTACTGCCAGCCGATCAACTGCCAATAAAGCATTTACTACGCATAGAGCCAATCAGAGATACCTGGAGCCTTTTTGGAGAATTATTGGCTTACTTGGGAGAGATTTCTGACACTAAAAGAGAAGGCCGCTTAAAAGTAATAACTCCGACGGAAAACAATGCCCTAAGTCTTTAACACCCTAGGACATAAAAATAGCCATGATCGTTTCGATTAATCATGGCTATTTGCCTCTCTCCTCTGTACAGGAGAGAGAATTTATTGGGGTCCTTATTACCTTCAAATCCGAAAGAATTTTGCAAAATAACGTTCAATTTTTCTCGTCCCGCAGAAAGCGGGACACCCGGCTATCCTATAGACCGGGGTGCATAAGGAAACAGCTTAAATGCACCGCGCCCTTACAAACAAAAATCTTTTCCGGAAAGAACCTCATCCAATAGATCTACGGCGCTCTGCCCCGCCCCTTACGGTTCTGTTTTTAATGCCGGGGTAAAGCCGGTCTCTAAGGAAATAGCTAAGAATGCACCGCGCCTGTCGGCGCTCCCATATCTCCCGGGCATCAGTCGGCCTTGCTGGGGCAAGGCCTCCTTTGGCGCTCGCTTGGCCGCTCGCTTCTTGCTAATGCAATGCGTGTGCGGCACAGCTGTGGCTGCGGCCGGGTGCGGGCGGCCGCAGCCACAGTGTCCGAACCGACACTCTACTACAAGAAAAAATAATTTTTTAGGAAGAAGTTCGTCCGCTATGCCGCTATTACTCCCCAAATACAGCTTTGGACGCGGCATTGCTGCGCCTCTCTCGATCAACACTTTAAAGCAAAACCTCTGGGGCGGGCGTGGTGCGGGCACGCCCGCCCCTACGACTACCGTTGCTCCGGCAAAATTTGGTGCGGGCAAATTTTGCCGCTTCAAAGAACAAAAAAGAAAATTTTCAAAAACTTCTATTTACTATTAACCAAAACCCATCCTTCTTTTTCAATTTTCTTGATAATAGCAACATTCAATGTTTTATCTACTATAGATTTTACTTTATTGCGTTCTAACTTCCCTTCGAATTCATCACAATAGATATAAATATTCTTGTCAACAATACCAGCAATATTAACTCTATATTCCTTACCTTCCAGTAAGTGCTTTAAATTGTTTTTTAGGAAACCTTTTCTACTCAATTCTACTATCTCTAATTTTTCTATAAACCTCTTTATCATGAAACTATATACTTCACCTTTCATAAAAAAACTGGCGAGATCTTTCGTTTCAATATATAGAAAAGAAGAAATCTCGCTTTTATGAACATAACTCTCAACAGAATATTCTCCATCATAGAACATCTTCAATCTTACGCAATCTTCATAATAACCAACCACTCTAGCTTTGCCAATATCGCCTAAAGCGACATTTGATTTAAGTTCATTATATTTGTTAATTTCTACTCTTTTGGCGCTCACAATAATATTGTTATATCTCTGGTCTATCGAGAGAGGTTTAACTTTCAATACATCTTTTACTTTTATTGTTTTTTGAATATCTTCGCAAAACAACCACATTACCTCTCGCTTAGGAAGATAGCCTAGAAACTTTCCTTTTGATAGCGAGATCATTGCTTTCTGAGGATCTACAGAAATTATTTCCCCTTCACAAATAGGATTTTCTTTAAAAAATAATTCTAAGGGATCTTCGGTAAGTCTTTTTTTACTAACAATTAGTATTCTTCTTCTGATGTCTATATCTATTACAAGTAAGTCAATTAAATCTCCTATTTTATATTGATTTATTAACGCTACAAAATCGGAGTTTAAATCCCAAGAAATCTCGCGAGAAGACAATCTTCCTTCTATGCCCTCTGCAATTTCACAAGTGATATATTTTTCTTGGATTTCTCTGACTATACCTTGAACACGGTTATGTTCTTTATATCTCTGAATATCTTGCCAGGGATCAATGACTTCCAAAATATCACAAACAAGTGTAGCATAATTGATATTGAAATTAATTGGTTTTACTTTAACCTTTTGCCCTATTTTATATTTTTCGCTTAGCGCGATAAACCTACTATAAGTAGCCTTATTCCTAGGGATAAAACCCGTCCCTTCCACGCCTTCAAACTTCACATAAATTCCAATTTCAAAATTATCTTTCAGAACTATCCTTTCTATAATTGCAGCTAATTCTATACTAATTAAATCTTTTGTTTTACTTACAAACTGCTCAGGATCAGTAGCTGTTCCCTTATTTGATAAAATAATCAATTCTTGCTTTTGATCAAACTCTAATATGTACACTTCTAGTTCCATATTAGGCTCAAAATATTTATACAGGTAGAGAAGACCTAAATTGGATAAATTCTCCTTTGCAATAATTATTTTCAACCCATAAGCATTAACGATTAAATCATCTTTACTAACTTGCTCCACTAAGACCTTAATCTGCTCTTTCTTTCGGTATTTTTCACCGATCTTTTCCCATGCTTGTTCGATTATTGTAGTTAATTCTATCTTTAATGGGATACAAGCTACTAATTGCTGAATATTATTATAAAATACTTTAAAACAATTTTTCTTTGTTAAAAAAGAAAAACAACTAGTTTTAACAAGTTCTTTTGCAACTTCAAATGCGACACGCACCTTTTCATCTCCCCTTGCTAAAATATAAATAATTGGATACCCATCGGAGGAATATTTATTGGCTCTTAAAACATAAGGCGCCTTGCCAAATTTTGAAAATGTTTCTTCAGAAGCAACTAATATTACTCCTGCCTTTATGTTTTCTGACTGAAAAGCTAAATCCGTTTTTTCTCCATGCTCTCTAGTAGCCAATTCATAAACCCAATCAACAAATTTGTCAGCTTCTATCTCATATTCTTTTTTAGGTGTCTTTCCCCCTATATTTTCTCCAAAGAAATAAATCTCTTGCAAAAGAAGCCTTTTGAATAAACCTCTCTGCTCTATCTCATCCAACTGATAATAAACTTGCTTACAGTCTTCGCCTTCTTCCCTAAATTTATTATTAAAAATAGTTAAAGCTATTCTCCTATTCAATTTAACTAATTCTTTTGTTAGCAAAAGATCCAAAGCCCGACAAGTTAGCGGGTTCATGAAAGGCTTTGCGTGATGTAATAAAGAGGTTTGGACAAATGAATATGCTGCATTATACAAGTTTAAATCGTGATTCTCACTATTATAACTAACTCGGATTATTGCCTTACCCTCCTGCACCACATTATTATGATTAGATTCTGTAACCCATATCACCTGGCATTCCGGTAGCATATTATAAACTAACTCAGAATTATAATTTTTAATGAAAGAATTAATGTTTCCTTCGATTTCCCATTTTACATTAAATTTCCTACCCGCTTTAACGATTGTATGAGGACCTCTCCAAAAAATATCAACAAAAAAAAGCTTTATTTTTGCCCAATGCTTGATTGCATAGAGGGTTAAAAAAATCCCAAAAAATAACCCAGATGGGATAAAAATACCAGCGTAAGCTAAGATTTGTCTCAATTCTTCAGGTTTCATTTTTTCTTTAAATTATTATAGTAATTCTCTACGCAAGCTGTATCATTACATACATAAATAAATTTATTATCCGGATGAGGTATAATAATTTGGATATTTTTTAATGTAATTAATGAGTTGCAGACACTGCAAAAAACTTTCCCTTCTTCTATTTTTTGCAGTTCTCCTAATTTCTTTAAAACATTTATAAGATCTTCATCAAAAATAGCATTAAAACCTTGGTTTATCATAAAATATCACTCCTTTTCGAAGCTAAATTAACCAGAGAAGGAGAATTAAAGACCAACTGAATTTAATTAATCTTCCTGATTTCCGCATATAGTTCTGGCATTTTATCTTGCCTAAGTCTAAATTTTGTTCCATGATTGTGGCCTGTGCGGGCATCGAAATCTACAAGAATAAAACCATCTTCAATAGCTTTTATGAATTTATCGAGACAAAACTTTTGTAAAATCATAATCTCTCTATACCTAAAATATTCTTTCCCTCTTTCATTTTTTGCTTCAGCCCGTACATAGAAACAGTTCAATAACTTTGTTCCCGCCTTATGGAAAAGATCATCGAAGCCCCAGTAAGGCTGAGGGCTTAATTCAGCTAAACCAATTCTTTTCTTTACAGAACTAAGCCATTTTTTATGTTTGCTAGATGCGCATTTAGCGTTAAAAGAAATCAGCACCTTACGCGTCGCCCTATCAACCACTACCTTAAATCCTCTATCGGAACAAGACAATCCATTTATCGTTTGCCTGAAACTCATTTCTCTTGATATTGTCTGGTGTTTCCATCCATAAAACGGAAGTAATACTTTAGGGACAAATCTTATAGCGCGTGGGGAAGGCTCCATATGAAAAAGCGTTGTCAAAGAGCATGTGCCCATCCTTTGACATTTTAATTCCCATTCTGCGGCATTTGGAATAGGCAAATTATTTTCTTCTATACCTAATAAATCTTCCAAGGTGTTTCCAACGCCGCCAGCATTACCAGGTCGAGCATTTTTAACCCAACCTAATGCGCGGATTCCCTTTAATTTATCTATTAATATTTGTTTTGTATAAATAACGGGGGTTTTTGCCATAAAATTACCAAAGCTTTCCTTGAGCTTGATGTTGTTTGATTCTTTTTCTTGCCATTTCACAGTATTCCGGAGAAATATCTATACCAACAAAATTTCTCTTGTAATTTAAAGCGGCGATTGCTGTCGTCCCAGATCCCATAAATGGATCCAAAATATTTTTTGCATTTGTCGATGAAACAATCCTTTCGATCAGATTAACTGGAAATGCTGCAGGATGATCATTATTCATTTCTTGAGTAAATTCCCAAACATCACCATAAGCATTAGCTTTTGGCGCAAGTTTAAATTTTGGTTTTGCTATTAAATAAATAACTTCGTAGGTTGGGAGAAAATAACCGGCATTAAAGTTTAAGCCGCCTTTTCGCTTCCAAATAATTATCTGCCGAACAGGAAAACCTTCTACTATGTCCTGTCGGTCTTGTAATAACCCGCCCTGAACCCTGCGTTTGTGATTATAGAATATCGCTCCAGTATCTGGAATAATCCTCATCATTTCTACTAAACAATCTCTTTGCCATCTTACATATTCATCATGAGGCATACAATCATTATGGTGAGTATATCCTTTCTGTAGGGCAGCATTTGCCCATTTTCCCCCTCTTCCATCTTTCATGCCATTCCCAGTAGAATTTTTGAGATTATAAGGAGGGGAAGTAATAACCAAATCTATCGAACCATCGGGGATCTTCTTCATGACCTCAATGACATCGCCACAAATTATTTTGTTCACGAATTCTTTTGGTAGTTTCATTTCTACAAGACTTACGCTTTCACTCATGCCATTAAACATAAAAACCTCCGCCATTTCTAGCGAAGGTTTTAATTATTTTTACGTGGCAGTTCCCCCTTCGAAACATACCACCCATTAATCTTATTTACAGATATTATCTTATCACCTATTTTATCATTGTCAATCATTTTCTACCTAATAGCTCATCTATGCCTATACCAAAAGCATCCGCTATCTTAATGAGCGTTTCCATTGAAGGGTTTGGAGTATAGCCTGCCTCTATTTTAGCCAAAGTACTAAAAGGAATATCTGCTTTTTTTGAAAGCTTATCTTGCGTGATTTTATATTTATTACGCAGTTCCTTTATTCGTTTGCCTAAATTAACACTTGACATAAGTATCCAATCTTTGATACTATAGTATAGATATTAAACAATTCCATAATTTCATCTTTATTCTACCACAGAAATATGACTTTTAAACAACTTTTCGTTCCTTGAAAATTTTCTTTTTTGTTCTTTGAAGCGGCAAAATTTGCCCGCACCAAATTTTGCCGGCGCCAAGCGTAGTTGTGGGGCGGGCGTGCCCGCACCACGCCCGCCCCATCGGTTTTGAAACGCTGAACGCAAGAGGCGGGGCATGACGCATCGAGAGTATTTCTCTTGTTGATTGCGGCATAGCGGCCGAGCTTCTTTCCTAAAAAAATTTTGTTTTTAAGGAGTTAATACTTCGCGAAGCGAGGACGCTGCGGCTGGCACTTAGTTTTTAACTTTGCTTTGCCAGACGCAAGGCCACGCCGAACCCGCTTTAAAATTAGCGAGAAGCGAGCGGCCCAGCGAGCGCCAATGCACGCGAGATGTGGGAGCGCCCCCAAGGGCGCGGTGCATTTAAGCTATTTCCTTAGAGACCAGCTTTACCCCGGTATTAGAAACAAAACGGCAAGACGCGAGGCATAGCGCCGTAGATGTAGCGGAAGAGCTTGTTTCAGAAAAGAATTTTGTTTGCTGGGCGCGGGGCATGGAAGATGTTTCAGGTGGGCGCTTTCTGCGGGACGAGAAAAATTGAACGTTATTTTGCAAAATTCTTTCGGATTTGAAGGTAATAAGGACCCCATTTTTTATTTCCGCGGTTTTCGACGATGTAGCGCCAGGGATAACGGTATGAAATTGCTAAACTTCCGTTATTCAAAGATATGTTCGAGCCGCAGCTGCGCAAGAAATCGCGCTGGGCTTCGAAATTTGCCTATAAAAGTTTTTGGGATTTTGATGGATCCCAAAAGTTTTTATCGTCTGCTCTTCGAGCAGACCCGCTGCGATGTAAACGCCAATTTCTGGCATAAGCAGTCGCCAATTTTCTAAGGAGGTGTAGAGATGAAATATTTCTTGTATGCGCGCAAGTCTACCGACACAGAAGATAAGCAAGTCCTCTCTATTCAATCACAATTGAACGAAGTCAGGCAATACGGGCTTCAACAAGATTTAGAGATAACGCAAGAATTTCAAGAAGCACGGACAGCGAAGTCGCCCGGACGCCCGATATTCGACGAAATGATAAAGAGAATCGAAAAAGGTGAAGCGTCCGGCATTATTTCTTGGCATCCGGATAGACTTGCGCGCAATTCAATAGATGGCGGCAAGATTATTTATTTAGTTGATACAGGGAAAATTATTGATCTGAAATTTCCTACTTATCGCTTCGATAACAGCGCACAAGGCAAATTCATGCTTAACATTATTTTCGGACAGTCTAAATACTACGTTGATAATCTAAGTGAGAACACAAAGCGGGGTTTGCGCGAAAAGGTTAGGCTTGGCGAATATCCCAGCTTTGCGCCAATAGGCTACACAAATGACAGGAGCAAGATAATCGTTGATGATACAAACGCGCCTTTAGTTAAGAAGTTGTATGCCTTGTGCGCTGAAGGCAAGTATTCGCTCCTTGAGCTGAGAAAATTGGCGACTGCTTTTGGCTTGGTGAGCAAGAGACAGAAGAAACCTCTCTCCTTTAGTAACGTCCATAGAGTCCTGACGAATCCATTTTACTACGGCCTCTTTGTTTATAAGGGCGAGATTTTCCAAGGCTCCCACTCCCCCATTATAGACAAGGATTTATTTGATAAGGTACAGGAAGTTATAAAATTTAGAAGTAAGCCGGTAATAAATAAAAATCATTACTTTGTATTTCGCGGGTTTATAAGGTGTGGGGAGTGTGGCTGCCAGATAACAGCTGAAGTCCAGAGAGGCCACGCCTATTATCACTGTACTAAAAAGCGTGGGCCTTGCGCTCAATCAAAGTATGTACGAGAGGAAAATCTCGCCCAACAAGTCAAAGAGGCCATTCTAAAAGTTGCGCTGGACGATGGGCTTTTTTCTCCAATGATGAAGGAGTTAGAGCGCGAAAAGACGTTGCTTGAGGCAGACAAAATTTTTGCTAAGCGCAATGCGGAAATTAAGCTAAAGGAAATTGAGGAAAAGTTAAAAACTCTGCTTGATTTGTTTATGGATAATACGATTTCTGTTGAGGAATATCGGGAGAAAAAAGCCCAACTTATTAATCAGAAAGTTGAGCTCGAAAGGAACCCTATGACCCAGGACGGAAAATGGCTCGAACAAATGAAAAGCTTTCTAACTCTTGCTCACCAAGCCAGTTACATCGCAGCGGAGGCAAATTTCGAAGCCCAGCGCGATTTCTTGCGCAGCTGCGGCTCGAACATATCTTTGAATAACGGAAGTTTAGCAATTTCATACCGTTATCCCTGGCGCTACATCGTCGAAAACCGCGGAAATAAAAAATGGGGTCCCTCACGGGAGCCGAACTAGGGAGGGGAAACTCTCTGTGTACGTTTTGTCCGGACATTACACATTTACTGCGTATAATTTTTGTGCCGGCCGCTTGATACATTTTTCATTACCACTCCTCTTTCCTCGCAATGATCACGCCGTACTTGAGGAAATCGTAATGCGTCTTTATCATACCGCCGTAATACCTTATTGCGCTCTCCTTCGCTTCCCTGCCCATGATCGCTTCATAACGGTCCCATTGCAACGTCGCTTTTAACCGCGCCCTCATCCTGACGTCGATTGTATCAGTGTAATCGTAGATTTCCAATATCTTAAAGCCTGACTGCTCTAACAATCGTTGGTACGTACTTAAATCATCCTGAAACCATATTCCGGGCTTATACAGACCGGTAAATTCAGGGACCGATGCATACGCCTCATTCAATGTCCCCTTATCGCCCCTGAGCCACAGATTAAAACCGATCATTGCCCCGGGATTAAGGTGTACCTGTATGCGCACAAATGCCTTTGCCTTGTCCTGCCAATGGCCACAGGTTTCATTAAAATACGCCTTGGTAAAATCCTTTTTATCGAGAGACAATTCCTCAACATTCTGTTCATAGTATCGCACTTTATCCTGAATACCGTGCAGCAGGGCGCATTCCCTCGCTTTGATAAGCTGAGTGGAATTAATATCGATCCCTACCACTTTACAGCCGGTCATCTTCACCAGCAACCGCGAAGGAGCGCCGCTCCCCTCACCGCAGCTTAAAACATAATCGTCGCTTGAGATCTTGAGTTTCTTGAACAACGCTGCAACGCCGTGATGAAAAAAATGAGTTATCCCTTCTAACTCAAAGATTCTGGTATCAAGAGATGTCGCAGGATCAATACCGAGATAATCGTATAATTTTTTTAGCATCGGGCAATCATGAACGATGAATCCGCCGTCAGTCTGATACGACTCGATAAGATTTTTTTTGACTATCGCGTCCATTCTGTACTCAATTGATTATTTATGTTTTAACGACCGCAGTACTGCATCTGCCCGCTACAATTTATTTAATTATAGCATTAGTAAGTAAGAATGCAACTTACTGTTGAGAGAGCATTCCTCAGGAGAAATCCCCTTTTTATGCTTTAATCAGCGAGGAAATATTCTCTATATAATGCTCATACGTTGATCTAAATTATGCGAAATATTGCCGATAATACCATTATATAGCGAGCATTATATAAGAGAGGAATTGGCCAAATATGCGGATATTCTGACGGATTTAGAGAGGTCTACTACACAGAGAGTGAAACTGATTATTTTACCAACCAGTACAAATAACTAATGCCCTAACTGTCGTAAACCCTAGGAGATAAAGCGCCCCGGGGATTGATATCCCTCGGGGCGTTGTTGTAACTCATTGTAGCGCAATGAGTTATGAAGCTGGGGTGGCTGACGGGGATCGAACCCGCAAAACCTCTAGAGCCACAGTCTAGCGCTCTGACCGATTGAGCTACAGCCACCATAATTATTTGCTATGCAAAATGGCGTGACAGTTACAGCATATTCTTTCTAAATTTTCGATTTTATTATTTCTCCTATTACCATCTTTATGATGAACAATCAATGCTCTTTTATCAGAAAACCCGCACTTGGCGCATTTATAGGGAATATTATATCTACGCATTAAATCGCGATAGGCAGTTTCGCCGGAAATCCAATTTGGAGCATTAACACCGTAACGAACATTCCTATTCTCCCAAGAGCAATGACAAGCTACGCTACAGAAGAATTTATTTCTTTTTGATCTCTTGAAATCTTTGGGCGTCCTCCAAATCTTTTTTTCACAATAAGCACATTCAACCCACTTACCTTTAAACTGAGCTTTAGTGCGGCACTTTATAGAACAATATTTACCCCAGCCCTTCTTTTCGTGAAAAGGCTTTACATAGAATTCTTTAGTGCAAATTTTACATTTTCGAATTGGCATGCCATAATTATATCAAAGAACAAAGGATTTGTCAATGCGATGAGTTAGTTCACAGTCTCGTGCTCTAACTAGTTATACTTACCCCACCATTAATCTATCTCTGCTGCACCGGCACCGGAGCCGGCTCTGGCGCTTTTTCTTTTTTAAAAGGAACTAAAAGCGCATCCTTAAGTTCCTTCAGGACGCTTACCGTACCCCGGATTGTAGAAGTAGTAACATCAGTCAGGCCTTTTACCGTGCCCAGCATCGCATCTGTAGGCAGAGTAAAAAGATTCTTTATCTTCGGCCTTCTGCTTTCGATGTGCTCGGTAACCTTGCTTTCCACCGCGGTCTTGATGTTGCTGAATCCGAACACCGGATTATCCATCTTGGTGCGGATGGTAAAATCCAGCACTACTTTACCCTGATTTAAATCCTTAAAAATATCCA
>Ga0268276_1002338_pt1 | contig 16350 bp, 19 predicted proteins | sample saktaG_4_FD_190145 | JGI IMG/M metagenome (GOLD analysis project Ga0268276, IMG submission 190145) | Saline water microbial communities from Sakinaw Lake, British Columbia, Canada - sak_2010_1_5_45m | ecosystem: Environmental > Aquatic > Non-marine Saline and Alkaline > Saline ...
CGAGCGTCGACACCAAACATATGAGACACAAGATCAATCCGAATTTAAATAACTGTTTCATGCTTTCCTCCATCCAAACCACCTAGGGAACGAATACCTGTCTATAATAGGAGTCGCCGCGTTCATGATAAGTATGGCGTAAGATACCCCTTCCGGATAGCCGGAATATTTTCTTATAAGAAAGGTGAGGACGCCGCATCCGATGCCGAATATTATCTTCCCCTTCGCGCTCAACGGGCTGGTGACATAATCTGTAGCCATGAAGAAAGCGCCGAGGACGAGCCCGCCGGAAAGACAATAGAAGAGCGCGTCACCGGTAAAGAAACCGTTGAAACCGTTGAATACCCAGCTAAAGAGAGCCACCGACGCCACGAAAGTTACCGGGATATGCCAGCTGATATATTTTTTTAAGATGAGATATGCGGCGCCTATCAAGAGGGCGACTACGCAGACCTCTCCTATGCACCCGCCGCGGTTGCCCATGAAGAGGTCCATATACGTAGTGCCTTTTAAAAGTATGGACTTGTTATGTTTAAGCAGCTCCAGGGGCGTAGCCGTAGTTATAGCGTCCACCTGCCATCTCGGGTTCTGCCATGTAGTCATGTGGACGGGCCAGGAGATCATAAGGAACGCTCTTCCTGTCAGGGCCGGGTTAAAGATATTGTGGCCCAGTCCGCCGAAGACTTGTTTACCTATCGCTATCGCGAAGAATGATCCGGCTACAGGAAGCCATAGAGGAACATCGGGCGGAAGATTATATGCCAGTAAGAGTCCCGTAAGAATGGCGCTGCCGTCAAAAATGGCGAACTCTTTTTTCCTCAAAGCGAGGATCGCCCATTCGGTAACTACCGCGGAGATGACGGACGCCATTATCACGTAAAGCGAGTAAACGCCGAATATGAATACGCCTGCCGCTCCGGCGGGTATCAGGGCCAGATTCACCCCCCACATGATGCGGCTTGTCGAAACTTTGGCGCGTATATGAGGCCCTATTGAGACTGTCAACGGATTCTTCATACTTTCGCCTTCCCGTATTTCATATAGTCCAAAAGAGGGATCTTGGCCGGGCATTCGTAGGCGCACGCGCCGCATTCAAAACAATTCATTATCCCCAGATCTTTGGCCTCTGCGAAAGACTCCTTCTTCACCCTGTACATCAATGTCGTCGGCACCAGGCCCATTGGACAGGCCTCTATACACTTGCCGCAGCGTATGCAGACCGACTCCCGCGCTTCGCAAAGCTCTTCTTTGGAAAGAAAGAGGGCCCCGCTCGTACCCTTTACGATCGGCACCTCCATAGTGTACTGCGCCACACCCATCATGGGACCGCCCATGATTATCTTTTTAGGGTCTCTTTTAAATCCGCCGGTCGCCTCGGCTATATCTTTCAGTATCGTCCCTATTCTCACCTGCACGTTCATGGGTTCGTTCAGGCACGAGCCGGTGAGGGTTATCGCCCTCTTTATTAACGGCCTGGAGAGATAGACCGCTTCGTAAATGGCGAATACCGTGCCGACGTTCTGGACGATGCAGCCTACGTCCATCGGAAGTCCTCCGGCAGGGACCACTCTATTCAAGACCGATTTTATCATCTGTTTTTCGGCGCCCTGCGGATAGCGCGTATGCAGGACCGATATCTTTACGGCGGCCGCGTCGTGAAAAGTGCGGCCAGACAAGGCTTTCTCCATCGCGTAGATGGCGGGCAGTTTATTATCCTCTATGGCTATATACGCTTTCCTGGCGCCCAATATCTTTAGTATTACCTCCAGCCCCTTAAGTATCTCATCCGGGCGGTCCATCATCAGGCGCTGATCGCAGGTGAGATAAGGTTCGCACTCCGCGCCGTTCAATATCACCGTATCTATAGATTTATTCTTAGGAGGGGAGAGCTTTACGTGCGTGGGAAAAGCCGCGCCGCCGAGGCCGACTACTCCGGAGTCCCTTATTATAACCAACAACTCATCCCCGGAAAGCGATCCAATATTGCCGCGCTCCTTCGACTTAAACTCCTGGTCCTCGTCGCCCTGTGACTCTATGAAAATGGAGAGGGCTCGAGGTGACGTTGGTGAGGGGGAATAACTTATCTTTGTTACTTTGCCGCTTATCGTGGCGTGTATGGGGCTCGAGACGAATCCGGTGGCTTTAGCGATCAGCTGTCCCACCGTTACGGTATCCCCTGGCTTGACTACAGGTTCGGCCGGACTGCCCGTATGCTGCGAAAGCGGCAGGACTACTCTCTTCGATACGTAGACTTTTTTTAACGCTCCATCCGATGTAAGACTTTTAAACGACGGCGGATGGACACCTCCATAAAATGAATAAGGCATTTATGATATTTTATACCTCATCGTACATTTTTTCAACTTCGGGCAGGTTCTTCACCACCACGACCGGACACGGCGCTTCGCGGAATATTCTCTCAGCCTCGTCATAGAAAGTATCTTTACGCGACAGGACCTCTTTCAGCTCTCCCATGACCAGCAGGTCGGCGTTGATCTCCTTCGTATGCTTGAATATCTCTTCATGGACAACTCCGCGCAGCAGCATGCATTCGCACTCTATGCCCTTCTTGTCGCTCATCGACTTTATCCGTTCCAGGAACCTCTTGCCCTGGTCCTCGAGGTCCTTCTCGTATGATTGCGCCTCCACCTCGACCAGGACTCTGCTCTTCAGGAGTTCGGCCAGGAGCTTTTCATTCACCACATACATGGCCGTCAATTTTGCCGAGAGCAGTTTGGCCAAAGCTATCGCGTACTTCACCGTTATAAGGGAGATGCCTCCTCCCGCCACGCTGGCTGCTATATTTTTTATGGCCATTTTTATTTTCCCCTCATCCCCTTAGTCTCGATTTTATCATCTTCAGCATCGAGAAAGACTCCCTGTCCCCTTCATCCAGCCTTTCGCTTATATATTTAAAGGTGTCTTCGTAATCCGGTATGTAGATCTTCTCGAGCGCGTTTACCTTGCGTATTGTCTTAAAGGCCTCTTCCGCTATGCGCAGAAGAGCTATCTTCTTCTCGGCAAGTTCGGCGAGCAATTTTAACACTTCCTTGAATTTTAGTCTAGTCTCATCCGCGTAAAAATTTACGTCGTGCGGGCTTTGGTAAGGCGGATTATCGACCATAGTGAGCGTTATGGCCGGGACGTCTACGCCCATGACCCTGCGCTGTGTTATAGAGATGTCGCTCTTTATATCCGTAGAGAGTCCGAGCGCCAGCGCATTCCTCCTGCCCATTGTTATGAGAGTCTTGTCCGCAACTTCGTACGCTTCCCGCAGTTTCAGGCCCACGTCCTTTTCGAGCTTATCCGTGACATTGACAAGGGCGTTGAGCTCGGTGATCAATATCTTGCGTTTCTCATCGAGAAGCTCGTGCCCTTCTCTCGTCAGGGCAAGCGACTTCTTTACTTTCAAAAGATTGGTCTTGGTGGCGGCTATATTGAGATGCAATACGCCCGTCCTTTCATAAACCGTCTTTATAGTGCTTTTCTATCTCTTCCTCTTTGATCCTGACGAGCTGGTCCTTAGGAAGTAGGGAGAGCGCCTCCCATCCAAGATCGAGGCCCTCTTCTATAGTGCGCCTCTCATGGCTGCCCTGGGTCAGCAGCCTCTTTTCGAATTCGTTCCCGAACTTGATATACTTAAGGTCGAGCGGTGTAAGCTCTTCCTCTCCTATGATCGACGCCAGCGCCCTTATATCTTTGACATGCGCGTAGGCCGCAAATAATTGGCTGGCAAGCGCCGGGTGATCTTCGCGCGTCATGCCTTTACCGATATTGTCCTTCATCAGCCTCGAAAGCGAGGGCAAGCCCGCTATCGGAGGATATACGCCCCTGGAATAGAGCTCTCTGTCCAAGACTATCTGCCCTTCCGTTATGTATCCGGTCAGGTCGGGAATAGGGTGCGTTATGTCGTCGTTGGGCATCGTGAGTATCGGCAATTGGGTAATGGATCCGGGCAGCCCCTTTATCATGCCGGCCCTTTCATAAAGGCTCGCCAGATCGCTGTAAAGATACCCGGGATAGCCTTTTCGCGCTGGGATCTCTCCTCGCACGGTGGAGAGCTCTCTCAAGGCCTCGCAATAGTTCGACATATCAGTCATTATGACAAGTACATGCATCCCTTTTCTGAACGCCAGGTACTCGGCGCATGTGAGCGCCAGTTTCGGCGTCATGAGCCTTTCTATTGACGGGGCGTCGGCAAGGCTCAGGAACATGGATACCCTGTCGAGAACCCCGGACTCCTCGAAGCTCTTTATGAAGAAGCGCGCCGTATCGTATTTCACGCCCATGGCCGCGAAGACCACGCAGAAGCTTTCGTTCTTCACCCGCGCCTGTCTCGCTATCTGCGCGGCTATCATATCGTGCGGCAGGCCGGACCCGGAGAATATCGGAAGTTTCTGCCCGCGCACAAGCGTATTCATAACGTCTATGGAAGAGAGTCCAGTCTCTATTATATTTTTCGGATAATCCCTGGCGGTTGGATTGATGGGCAAGCCGTTAACATCGAGCTCTTCATCGTACGCGGGCCTTGGCATGCCGTCCAACGGGTTGCCGATGCCGTCAAAAACCCTGCCGAGCATATCCTCTGATACGCCTATCTCTAGCGGCGTCTCTTTGAACCTCACTTTGCAGTTCTTCAGGCTCATGCCGCTGGTTCCGCCCAATACCTGGACGACCGCGTAACCCCGCCCGACTTCGAGCGTTATGCCGAAGCGGGAATGCCCTTCATTGTCGACGACCTCCACGACCTCGTTATAACCGACATTGTGGATATTCCGTATTATGAATAGCGGTCCGACGATCTCGTTTAAGGCCAGGTATTCTCTTAAGCTGTATTCATTCATTAAAAATCGAGCTCCTTGAACGCCTCACTGACCTCCCCGGGCATCTTCTCAAGCCTGTCGAGGTCGTCTTCAGTATAAGTAGTCTTCATCCTCATCAGCCCCTGATAAACCGGAAGCGCCTTCAGCTCACTGACTGTAATGCCCTTCTTGACGAGCCCCTCGCCCGACTGATAGAAAGTGACTATCGCTTTCAGCATCAGGAACTGCTTCCTCGCGGATGAGTATGTGTCTACCTTATCGAAGGCGTTCTGCTGTAAAAAAGCGTTCTTGAATATATAACAGACTTCGAGCACGAGCCGCTGTGTCTGCGGCAAGATCTCAGGCCCCACGAGCTTCACCACCTGCAGGAGCTTCTGCTCTTTCTGCAGGAGCTCCATCATCGTGTAGCGCAGCTCCAGCCACTGCGCGCTTATATGATCGTGCCACCACCCCTTCACATCGTCGAGATATTCGGAATAGCTCTCGATCCATCCTATCGAAGGATAATGCCTGGCGTTGGCTAAATCCCTGTCCAGCGCCCAGAAACAGCGGACAAATCTTTTTGTATGCGACGTTACTGGCTCGGAAAAGTCCCCGCCCTGCGGAGAGACGGACGCTATGATAGTGATGGAGCCGTTTTCGTCGTTCAACGTACGCACCTTACCGGCTCTTTCATAGAACTCCGCCAGCCTCGAAGGAAGATATGCCGGGAAGCCCTCCTCGAGCGGCATCTCTTCCAGCCGTCCCGAAAGCTCCCTCAACGCTTCAGCCCATCTCGATGTGGAGTCGGCCATCAACGCGACGTTATATCCCATGTCGCGGTAGTACTCGGCCATAGTGATCCCTGTATATATGCTCGCTTCGCGCGCCGCGACCGGCATATTCGAAGTATTCGCTATGAATATAGTTCTTTCGGAGAGCGGCCTGCCGGTCTTGGGGTCGATAAGCTTGGGAAAGTTCAATAAGACGTCTGTCATCTCATTGCCGCGCTCACCACATCCCACGAATATCACTATCTCGGCATCGCTCCACTTGGCTATCTGGTGCTGCACTACGGTCTTACCGGTACCGAACCCGCCGGGAATGGCAACGCACCCTCCCTTGGCCACGGGAAAGAGCGTATCTATGACGCGTTGGCCCGTTATGAGAGGCTCGTTGACGCCCAGCCTCTCACCATACGGCCTGGACTTGCGGATCGACCACCGCTGGTACATGAAGATATCGGTATCGATACCGTCTTTCGTAACGACGGCTACCTTTTCCGAGATAGAATAATCGCCTTCCGGAGCCACCCACTTCAGCGATCCGCTGACAGCCGGACCGATCAATATCTTATGGGTTATGAGATCTGTCTCTTTTACCTCGCCTAAGCTCTCGCCGCCCTTTACATTGCCGCCCACTGCCTGGCGGGGGATGAAGTGCCACTGTTTCTTCCTGTCGAGCGCCGCCATATGCACGCCCTTTTTGATATAGAAGCCTTCCTTTTCCCTTATCGCCTCGAGGGGCCGCTGTATACCATCGTATATATTGCCTAAAAGTCCCGGCCCGAGCTCCACATATAAAGGAGTGCCCTCGGTATATATAAGGTCACCGGCCTTCAACGACGTGGTATCCTCATATACCTGTATAAAGGCCTTGTCGCCCTTTATCCTGACCACCTCTCCTATGAGATGATCTTCGCCGACCTCGGCCATATCGAGCATCCTTAAAGAGGCGACCTCTTCGGCCTCCACGACAGGACCCACGACTCTATAAACTTTGCCGGCTACGCTCGACATATATTAAAAAACCTCTTTGATTAATTTCATATAGATCCCGTCATAAGCTCTCTTGAGCCTCGCGGAAAACCTGTTATCGAATAATAATCTGCCATCCTGTGACTGCACGATCAGACCTATATCGCCCGAATCGCTCTTCTTGAACTCCACGCCCAGATCTTTTATCTGCGATATCGCCTCTTCGTCGAAATGGGAATAAAATACCTGCGCCTTTTTGTCGTCTACTATCTTGACCCCCTCAAGGATCGCTTCTCTTAAAAACTTCGCGTAATCCTTCTGGCCACGGAAGTTTTCAGCCTCTCTCTTCACGGCCGCCATGACATCAGCTATGTACAGGCTCTTCATCTCGAGGCTTATTCTCCTCTTCTCCATGGTAACGGTGGAGAATGTCCTCGTCTTCATACCGGCCGTCTCTTTTTCCGCGTCCAAAAGAATGGCGTCGGTACGCCGCTTGGCAGCCCTGGAGGCTTCCGACAAAATACGCTCACCCTCCTTACGGGCCTTGCCGAGCAGGAGCTCGGCCTCTTCGGACGACTCCTTGCTGATCTCGGAGCATATCTTCTCGGCGTTTTCGCTCCTTATCTTCGAAGCGTCCTTTTCGACCTTCTTCGTCATATGGTTATTCCTATCGCCTTCTTCAGCACTTCGCTCACGCTCTTTGTCCTCATCTCTATGCCGCGCGACGGGATCTCTAACACCAGCGGGAGCGACTTCCTGTACAACATCTCATCCAGCTCTGCCTCTATCAAGGATGCGGCCTTCTGCGTGACGAGAATAACGCCGACGCCTTCCGACGAAGCGGCCACTTTGAGCGCTTCCAGCGCCTCGCTGCGGGCCGATACCTCGCGCGTCTCTACGCCCGCGAGCTTAAACCCCAGGCTGCTCGCGCTGTCGGCGATACATAAAAAGCGCATTCTACTACGCCCTCCAACTAGTTAGACCGAGGTAGGGCTCCGTAGGAATAGGTCCTACGAAGCCATATCCGAATTTTATGATTTGAATGGCGAAGTAGACCATCTATACTCTGCCCAGTATCATTATCGAAATTATGAGCCCGTAAATGGCTATACCTTCGGCCAGGCCCACATAGATCAGAGCCTTGCCGGCTATCTCCGGCTTCTCGCTCATCGCTCCGACGGCTGCCGCCCCGACATAAGCCACCGCCACGCCCGCGGCGATCGCGCTCAAGCCCGTGGCCATAGCGGCCGACAGAAAAGCCCATTTGACCGTATTAGGATCCATCCTTTACCTCCTTTTTTTACTGCATCGTTAGTGGTTTATAAAAACGCTTTCCGCTCATAAAAAATTTCGAAAAGAATTCGTAGTAGTTTAGACGCAGGCTCTGTATGCTCACCACCAGTCCTTCAAGAAGTATTATAAGTATATTGCCGAGCACGATCACTATCAAATACGCCGCGGCGCCTCCGATATTTTTCATTATACGCGACAACTCAAATATCGACAGGAAGAGTCCCGCGTGCGCTAAAGCGAACGCGGCTATACGTATGAATGATACGGTATTAGCGAGATAGCCCATCACTATCTCCAGTATATCTATCGTGCTCTCCATGAATGCCGTTAATACGCTCTCGCGCTTCTTTTTAACGATCAATTCGACAAGAGGCTTAAGAAACAAGAGCCCTATGCATGACAAAAATACCACTATATATACCGGCTGAAACCCGGCTCTCGAAACGAGCATCTTGCTTACTAAAGCTATGCCCGTCCAGTATATCACGCCGGCTATAAGTCCGCCTTTATCAAAAAAGGCCTTGAGGTAGTCCTTGTCCTTGAACGCGTTCACAACATTTAAGAGGATACCCGCGGTGATCATCACTATGCCGAAGAGTATGCTCAATTTAAATATCTCTACAATGTTGTGCATCGGCTTTATCCATAGCGACGGAAACTCGTATCCGAAGAAGCTCCCGTACAGCGCGCCGAAGAGCCCCGAGCTGATACCGCAATAAAATATAAGCGTGCCGGCCTGACGTACCTTCTCGATCTTGCTCTTCCAAAAAAATATGCTCGCCAACGACAGTACAAGCCCGTGGCCCATGTCACCGAACATGGCGCCGAACATTATGAGAAAGCTTATCGCGACAAATATCGTCGGGTCGACGCTGCCATAGCGCGGAATGCCGTAGGCGTCTACCAGGAGCTCGAACGGCTTGAAGATTTTGGTATGCTGAAGCTTTACCGGTATCTCCTCTTTGGGTATATCCAGCTCCTCGGCCCTTCTCTCCTCTATGCAGGATGAGGGGTCGAACTTTCTGACCTCGTTCAATATCCTGTCCTTCTCCGGTCTCGGCACCCAGCCGGATATCAGCGCCGTCTTTTCAGTAACGCACGAATACTTCTTCACTTCGAGCAGGGATCTCTTCACCGCTACGTAGGACTCGGTTTCGGAAAGGCCCTCCCGTAATTCGTCTTTTAACTTCCCCAGGCTTGAGGTGACGGTCTCGATATTTTTTTTGCAGACGTCTATTTCATCTTTTATCTTCTTGACCACTTCTTTGGAAAGCTCCTTCGGCTCATTGCTTTGATCGAGCTTGATCCACCCGAGATCCCTCAAGACCTTCTCCAGTAATTCCCTGTCCCGCCTCAACCCTATGAATAGAAGCACCGCCCTTGAACCTTCTTTCTTAAAAGGATAGATTATATGCGGTATATCCTTCAGGCTCCTCTCAAGAATCGGCAGGTTCTTCTCTTCGATGCTCCCCATCTCCGCCTTCAAAAAAGAGCGGGAGGACGGCGGGGTGTTAATGGAGAACGGAGTATACTCTTCCAGACGCGATAACATCGCCTCCTTAGTACTCAACCGGACGTTCAGGTCCTCTCTCTGGGCTACCAAAGGCTTGATCGCTTCTTCGGCCTTACTCAGGTTCTTGTCGGCCTCATCGTAGGAGAAACCCTTCAGCTCTTTTCCTGGCGATAGAGTTATCCCGGCCTTCCTTACTATATCACCGAGGCGCAATTGAAGCGATTCACATAACGAATACTCCTTATCGATCTGGAATTGCGAAACGCCCTCCATCTCCTGCTCGATGCCGCGTATGTCGACCGGATGAAATACGCCCGACTTCAAAAGGCGCGAGACAACTTCCTCAGCCCGCTCTTTCAGCACAGTTATAGTGACAAGTTCCATCGCTTCGGCCGTAAACATCCTGTCTCCTATATGTTTATCAATCTGGAGAGTTCTTCTTTTTTCACACCGCACGCCTTTGCATACAAGAGGGATATTATATTCCTGGTCTCTCTTCTCTTCAGGATAAGATATCCGAATACTGTTCCTATTGTAAAGGGATCGCCGCCAAGCGCGGACTTCACTTCCTTCAGCAGTACTTCGTGAAGAAAGTTCTCTATCAGATGGATATTCCCCTCGGCCAGGTCCTTTACCGGCAGATAAGGGCCGAGCGCTACGGATTCTATGATCTTGGTTATTCCGTCCGAGGTATAGAGATTTCTCAGGGCGTTCTTGTTTATCATAGAGCCGCCGGGCATGAACCATTCAAGCATATCGCCTAAAGCGAGGTCGTAGTATTTGCGTATCTTTATGATCCACTGTATATTTTCACTGTCTACCTCTACGGCGAGTATCTTCGACGCCACCTTTCTGTCGGTGGCCGATAATTTGGCTATACTCGCTATCAACCTGTTATAGTAGTCGATGTCGAGCGAGGCTTCGAGATAAAAGAGTGACTTCGTAGACTTGAATTTGGCGCGCGCGAAGAGTAGCGGCTCCTTATAATCGGTCTTATCGAGAAGCACGATCACTTCTTCGATAGTTTCAGCGGCGACTATTTTTTTGTAGTCTATGTCGTACTTTATCTTCTCTCCCAGCACATAGTCTTCGAACCGGACCGGCTCTCTGCTATGCCATAATCGTAAAATGACCTTGAGATCCTCTATCTCATACCTCTGCATGAGCATGGCGACGAACTCCTTCTCCTTCTTTCCTGACAGCGCGTCGCGCACTTTTTTGTATACCGAGATATCGTTTAAGAGAAGCTTTCTCTCGATCGAAAGAAGGTCAAGCGATTCGGCCTTTATATCGGCAAAGACCTCCCGGTAATCTGTTTTTTTAAGAATATCGATTATCTCGTAGATGCTCCCGGCGTCCAGGAGCCCGGTGAAGGTCGAAGGATCTATCAGGAAGGATAGCATCGCTCTTACTTTGGCGTTTGTAAAAGCGTATGTGGCCAGCTGGCGCATGGTTAACCTTTTACTTTTATGATCTCTAAAAAGATGTCTCTGGCTGTTTTTGCTATATCTTGCTCTTTGCGGCTTCTCGAAAGATCCGCGCTCTCTCTAGCCTCGCTGAGCATCCTCTCCCTTTCGGCAAGAAAACCCATCTGGGCATCTTCCTTGCTCTTACGGGCCAGGCCTTCGGCTTTATCGACAGCGTCTTTTACCAGGGATCTTGCTTCTTCTTTTGCCCTGAGGACTATCTCTTGTGATTGGTTTTGTGCCCGCTCCACACTCGAGCGCGCGGATTGTTCTTCCTGTAGTATCCGATCCACTATCTCTCGCATTGTATTGATTTTACCATAGAACAATTATATTGACAACAATATCGATATGATGTATTTTAAAAGCTGATAAAAGAGGAACCTTATGCATCACTCAAAGATGAACTGCTGTGAGACATGCCAGGTATATTGGACCTGCGAGACCAAATGGTATCGCGGGGAAAAGGGAGAAGAGAACGCCTGCTGTCCTGTATGCAACTACTTCAAAGTTTGCACAGCGGAAATGTCAAAGAAGGATAAGGACCCGAAGGCGAAGTAGCCTTTTGCCTGTCAGCTCTTCACGTTCCTTTTTAAAGTGATCCCGATCAATCCGCAGAATGCAAATATAGCTCCTACCGCTATCAGTATCCAGAACCTCTCAATATATTTCGCCGCATAGGCAGCCAAAAACATAAATACCAGGAAGGCCAGATGTATTATAGCTTCGAGCGAGCTGAAGGTCCTCCCCCTGGCCTCTTCCGGCATCGTCTCATGTGTCATGGTGTTGACCGAGACCATTATTGGGCTTATAGCCATGCCGATGAGCCACGCGAGAAGCCCGCTCACGAGTATATTCGGATATCTCCTTACAAACAAGGTGAATAGTATCACAGATATGCCCGTGGCAACAAAGCTCAGCATTATCATGCGGGGCTTTTCCATCTTCTGCCCGAGCCTGCCGTATAAAAGAGTCCCCAAGAGAAGCCCGACCACGAGGAACATCCCTATGAGGCCGAGATCGAGCGTTGCCGTCCCGAAAGATTCCTGGATGAAGACTATCACTACGCAGGATATCGCGCCGAGCCCCGCCATCAAAAGAAAGAATACATATATTATGAAGTGCATCTGGGTATACCGCTTGAAATACCTTATGCCTTCTTTTATCTCGGCAAATATCGACGTGCGTATGGAATCCGAGAGAGCTTCCTTTGTGACTTTAAGGTCCTCGCGGACCTCTTTCACAAAAGACCTCTGCACCATCATACCTATGAGAGCGGCGGACGCGAAGAAAGTGACCCCGTCTATATAGAACCCGCCGATAGCACCGATAAATTTTATATTGACGAGCATGCCGGCCACGACCAGCCCCATGACATTGCCTAGCATGTGTGTCGTATCCGCCAGAGTATTGGCTACGAGCAGCTTATCCTTTGAAACTATATCGGGTATTATGGCCATCCTGGAGGGAATGAAGAAGCGCGAGAGTGAGAATACGATAAATACCGCCAGATAGACCAGGAGTATCTGGTGCAGCATGATGAAGAGAGGGATGGTGAGTACCAGCACCCCTCTCAGCAGGTCCGATATTATCATTACGTTCCGCTTGTTGAGCCTGTCGACCCACGCGCCCGCTATAGGGCCGATCAGGAATACGGGTATTATCGTGAACGAGATGAGTTTTGCCAGGGCTATCGCGGAGCCGGGCGCTTGCTGGTAAATGAGAGCGACGAGCGCCATCTGCGTAAGCCTGTCGCCGAAGTTAGATATGATCTGCGCTATCCACAGACATAAAAAATTCCGGTCTTTTAATACGTCCCTGAAGCGTGTCATGAAATTATTGTACCGAACGCGCGAGACTTAGACAAGTAAATCTTTCCTGCCTGCCGGCACCGAGAGCCATAGCAGCAAAAGAGAGAGCGTCCCGAAACCGAATATCCTGAAGAGTTTTACGCCCAGGGAAAGGTAGAGGATGACCGCAGCCGTAAAGGCAAAGTACTTCATATGCCGGCCTTTTATGCAGGAGACGATAAACATGGTCGGGAATATAATGAAGATAAGGTGGGGCGTCTTGAGAAAAGGATCGAGAAAGAGGGACGCTATGAATATGAGCGCAAATTCGCTGTTGGGCGCGGAATTCTCCTCGCCCTTCTTTCTTCTCATGCAATAAAGGAGCGTAAAAGCTACAAGTAAGAACTCTATTGAATAGGATATGGCGAGCGCTGAAGACCTTGATAAAGGGCCCTGGAAGTTAGCCAAAAGTCGCGGATATTTCTTATAACAGTTGTTCTTCCAGAAGAGTATCGGACCGTCATTTTTTATCAGCCACCTCGATAAAGATGCTGTTATCGATTGATTGACCGGATTGAACATCTGCCCCATCATGTCGTCATTAGGGACACTGGATATGGACTTGGTGAACATGCTCTTATTCCACGACGAGAGAGAGTCGAGAGTTCCTTTGGGGCCCAAAAATAGTGACGGCACCACCAGTGTAAAGACCGCTATCCATATAAGGCACCAGGCGGCCATCTTGAACTTCCGCTTCACGATAAAATACGCCAGGAATAGCGCCGGTAACAACTTTATGGATATGGCGAGGCCGAATAGCAGCCCTCCGATCATGAGTCGCCCCTTTTTGAAATAGTAAAGGCCCGTCACGACCGCAAAAAATAGGAGAATATTAGACTGTAGCAGCGATATGTTATCTATGAATATTGCCCCTGCAAGCACAAGAAATAGCGCCTTTGGCAGGAATAAAGCGTTATCCCACATCCTGCGGATGTCGGTATGGCCGAATATCAAAGTAGCGCTTACCGCCATTGACATAGCGAATAGCGCCAGGCTCAAGAGATACCACAGGAAAGAGGCGACTTCCAGGCCAAACAGTGCCAACGGGGATATAAGGCAGGCGAAGAACGGAGGATAGATATACGGGCTCACGTCTTTTACCGGCGCGTAGAGCGGCACGCCGTCGATCACATGCCTTGCCGCGTAGTAGAATGTATCGAAGTCCGTCGAGCCATTATGCGTCCGCCACGCGGTATAGACGCCGAGCGCGGTGAAGCCTACTATCGCTATCAGTATTATGATCTTCTTCATCATCCCTTATTGAGGTATCTTAACCTTTTAGCTTCCGGGAATTTTTCTATCGCGTACCTGAGCATCGTCCTGGGCATCGATCTATGGTGAGCGTTCAGGAAATCTTCCTCTTTTTTGGGGCTACGCTTACCTACTTCTCTGAGCATCCACCCTACAGCCTTATGTATAAGATCATGACGGTCCGGGAGTAATATCCTGGCGATCTTTATCGTGTCCTCAAACTGGTGACGCTCGATAAAATGGAACGTCGAAAGGATCGCTATTCTTCTATTCCATAAGATAGGTGATCGCGCAAACTTGTACAGTATACTCTTGTCTCTGTCGCGGAGGTAGTCCCCCACGATATGTTTCGCCGTAACATCCACCAGGTCCCAGTTATTTATGTACCTGGTGTTCCCGATATATATCCGGTAGATCTTTTCTTTGCCCTCTTTGTCTGAAGCGCGGTATTTAAGAATGAGGATGAGGAGAGCAAGCAGCCTCTCCTCGTGAATGGGAGATCTTAATAGTTCGACCGACGATCTTAGCTCTATATCCTTGAACTCTCTTGCGAGCTTTCTTAGTACCGGGACGGTGACCCCCAGGAAAAGATCGCCTTCGGCGTACTCACCGGCTCCGGTCTTAAAGAACCCCTTAAGCACCTTCGCTTTTTTTACATCCTTATGACGCCGTAATGCCGCCTTGATCTTCTTTATCGACATGATCCCGTCTTAGCGACTGGCGCTATCTTTATTTTTAGGCTTCGATTTCGAGACGATATCTGTCAGCACTTTATTGATCACCAACCACGTAATTATGTTCTCGTTTTTGTCAGCCATATCAACCTCCGCGATTAAGAAAGAAAAAAATGGAGCTGGCGAATGGAGTTGAACCATCGACCTGCGGTTTACGAAACCGCTGCTCTACCAACTGAGCTACGCCAGCATTAATGCACTAACTCTAACTTCTCCAACGAGTTAGGCGATTCGCCTATCTCGCTTGTATTTGCCGTTTTAGGCGTTTGTGCTATATTTGTGATAATTCTATTTCCTAAGATCTCCACTGCCCGTTTTTTGTGATCCGGCGATAGATGGGAATACCTAAGCGTCATCTCAATCGACTTATGGCCCATCAGCTCCTGCACTGTCTTTATGTCTATGCCAGACATAACCAAGTGCGAGGCGAATGTATGTCTCAGGTCGTGGAATTTGAAGTCAATTATATCACATTTTTTCAAAACTGCGTCAAAAGATTTTCTGACGTTGAGATAGGGCTTGCCGTCCTCGTGACAGAATATATATGGGCTGCTGGGATTTTTAGGAACAGCAATTAATGTCTTTTTGACGATATCATTCATCAGCACTTCTCTACGCTCGCCATTCTTAGTGTGAAGCAAATATATTATGCCCTGCCCAAAGTTGATATTCTTCCATTGGAGAGTCAGGATCTCCGACTTACGCATACCGGTAAATAATGCGACTATCAGTATCGGCTTCAGATGCGGGGCCGCGCTGTCTAAGAACTTTGGTATCTCTTCCCGTTCGAGAAACCTCAAGCGTTTGTTGTTCTCTTTGAATAATTTCACCTTACGGACAGGGTTATCATCCGCCTTACCCCATTCGATCGCTTTATTGAACATGCACTTTAAGCACGCCAATTCTCTATTTACGGTCGCCGCGGCAATAAATTTATCCTTGAGCTTAGTCTCTTTCCGGACTTTTTTATATTCTTCTATCTGCTTGGACGTTATCTCATATAGATACTTGCCCGTAAAATGTCCAGATAAGCGCTTTATAAGCTGCTCGTCTCTTTTGGCGACTCGGGGCCTTTTATTAACCTTTGAATGGAGCTCCACAAATGTCTTAGCGAAATCTTCAAACTTGATCTTCGCGTGTTTCTTGACATCGAGGAAACGACCCTCTCTAACCTCGGCCCTCTTCTTGCCCAGAACAAGCTCTGCGAATTTCCGCGACTCTCCGACCGCTTCCCGCATCAACCGCCCGTTAGCGGAATAACCTATGTACCATGTCTTGCCTCGTTTATATATCATAGTATGTGTATATAGCCATATTTTGTGAGGGTTGGCAAGGAAAAATAGGGACATTTTCCCCCGTCATTGCGAGGCCGCGAAGCGGCCGAAGCAATCTCATCCCTCGCCCTCATACGTCCTCACCCTCTGCCTCTCGAGCCACTTATTCACCTCATCCACGTTAAACCGAACGAGTCTGCCCATCTTGATATACGGGATCCTCTTCTGCGATGTCCACGCATAGACGGTCTCGATGCTTATATTCAAAACACCGGACAATTCTTGCGGCGAGAGCAATTTCGTCATGGCTGGCCCTGCCTAAAATCGTGGCAAAACATCGTCCCTGCCTTATATACCATTACCACGATGCTACGATCGACAGTATCGGTGCAGAAAACGCACTTCAGGTG
>Ga0268276_1002340_pt1 | contig 16343 bp, 23 predicted proteins | sample saktaG_4_FD_190145 | JGI IMG/M metagenome (GOLD analysis project Ga0268276, IMG submission 190145) | Saline water microbial communities from Sakinaw Lake, British Columbia, Canada - sak_2010_1_5_45m | ecosystem: Environmental > Aquatic > Non-marine Saline and Alkaline > Saline ...
TTAAAATTTAAATCTGGGCTAGAGATTCATCAGCAGTTAGATTCTAAAAAACTCTATTGTAACTGTCCGAGTGTTTTGAGAAAGGATGCTCCCGATTTTGAAATTTCTCGTAGATTACATGCTGTACCTGGAGAGTCTGGAGAGGTTGACGTTGCCGCTTTGTATCAGAGTTCTTTAAAAAAAGAATTTGTTTATCAGGGTTATGATTCTACTTGTTTGGTTGAATTAGATGAAGAGCCTCCGCATGAAATAAATAAAGATGCTTTGAAAATTGCGGTTCAGATTGCATTGTTAATGGATATGACTATTATGCCTATAACTCAAATTATGAGGAAGACGGTTATTGATGGAAGTAATACTGGGGGATTTCAGAGGACAGTGATGATTGCTCGAGATGGATTTATTGAAACTTCTTTAGGTCGGGTTGTTATTGAGGCATTATTTCTAGAAGAAGATGCTGCGAGAATTATTGAGAGGGGAAAGGATAGGGATATTTATCGTTTGGATAGATTGGGAATTCCTTTGGTTGAAATTGTTACCGCACCTCAATTGAAAAATCCAGAGCATGCGAAAGAAGTTGCTTTAAAAATTGGTGAGATTTTACGAAGTTGTAAAGTTAAAAGAGGAATTGGAACAATTAGACAGGATGTGAATGTTTCTATTAAGGGAGAGAATCGAGTCGAGATTAAAGGTATGCAGGACATGGACATTTTTTTAAAAGCTATTGAAAATGAAGTTCTTCGACAGAATGAATTGTCTGAAGCGGGAAGTCCTGTTCAGATGGAAGTTAGAAATGTTTTGCCTGATGCTAGAACAGAATTTATGCGACCTTTGCCTGGCGCTTCAAGAATGTACCCAGAAACGGATTTGCCTCTGTTGAAAATTTCTAGAGATTTTATTAATAGTGTTAAAAAAGATCTACCTAAACTGAGAGGAGATATTGAGGATGAATTGAAGAGAACGGGATTGAATGAAGAAATGATTAAACTTTTATTTAAGAGAGATAAAGTTCAAGAGTTTAAGGATTTACTTTTGGTTTACGATAAAAATGATTTCGTTGCTAAATTAATTTTAATGTTTCCTAAAGAAATTGCAACTAAAGAAAATTTGAGTTTGGAAAAGGTGGAAGAAATTTTAGAAACAAATTATGTTTTGATTCTTAATTCTTTGTCAAAGAAGGAAATTTCTGAAAGCGATGTTAAAGATATTTTGGTTAAGCTTGTTAAAGGTGTGGAATTTGAAGAGGCAATTAAGATTGAGAGGGTTGATTCTTCGGATGTTGAAGAAAAGATTATGAAAATGATTAAGGAAAAACCTGGATTAAATCCTAATGCTTATATGGGTCTGGTTATGAGTGAGTTTAAGGGTTCTGTTGATGGAAAGGATGCTATGAGGATTATTGGGAAGTATTTGAAATAACTTTTAGATTATAATTATCTTTAAAAAGAACTAGAATTTGCTTTCTTTATGAACGAATCTTTAAGGGACTTAAGGGATCAGGGATTAGTCGAATTAGCAATTAATTGGAGAAGTTATGCAGAGATGTACAAGTCGGGTTCTGGACCCTTAGCTGAAATGGATGATCTTTTATTGGCGGGAGGTTACATCGCAACTTGGGGGCCCGGATGGTTTATTACTGATCGTTCTGGAAGAAGACAAACAATTGTTGGAAGATTTTTGGGAAGTAAAGATGTCGTTTTTACTAGAGAAAGAGATGTTCATGAACTTACTAGGGCTTTAGATAGTGGATCATATGGTTATGGGGAAGTTAAAGAACCTCTTAAAGAGAATGAATAGATATTTTATCTTTTGTATTTCTTTTCTATGTTTTTTCTAAACTTTTCAAATGTTCCTTTCTTTATTTGTTCTTTTGCTTGTCTAATCAAATCCTGAAGAAAGTACAAATTATGAAAACTTGCTAATCTACGACCTGTGCCTTCTTCTTGAATTAGCAAATGTCTAATGTAAGCTCGAGTGTAATTTTTACAAACAAAGCAATTACAGTTTTTGTCTAGAGGGTTTTTGTCAAACTCGTAGTTTTTATTGTAAAGTTTTAATCTTCCTTCTGAAGTGAAAATTCCTCCTCTTCGTGCGTTTTGAGTTGGCATTCGCGAATCAAATATATCCACTCCGAGTGCAATTCCGTCGAGTATTTCGTTTGGAGTTCCAATTCCCATAAGATAAACTGGTTTGTTTTCTGGAATAATCTTTTTGCAAAGTTCTACCATTTTCATTTCTTCTTTCTGTGTTTCTCCTAAACCAAAACCTCCTATAGAGTATCCATCAAAATTCATTTCAACTAGTTCTTCTGCACACTGAGTTCTTAAGTCTGAATAAATTCCTCCTTGGATTATTCCAAATAGAATTTGTCTTTTTTCTTTTGTTATTTTTTTCTGTAATTTGTCATGATGCTCTTTGCATCTTTTTGCCCAGAGGATGGTTTTTTCAACCGCTTCTTCAATTGATCTTTTTGATTCAGAGTAAAGGGGCATAGAATCTAAACACATTGCAACATCGCTTCCTAGTTCTAGTTGGGTTTCCATATTTTTTTCTGGAGTTATGAAAAGTTTTTCTCCACTTATTGGGTTTCGGAAAAAGACCCCTTCTGAATTTGATTTAATGTAAATTTGTTTTGAGTACATTTGAAATCCTCCCGAGTCTGTGAAATTTATTCCTGGATAGTTCATGAATTTTCCAATCCCTCCCATTTTTTTTACGAGTTCTGTTCCTGGTCGAATTGATAAAATTAGTGCGTTTGAGATTACTGCATTTGCCCCCATTTCATTTAGGTCTTCTGTAGAGATGTATTTTGCTGTTCCTTTAGTTGCTACTGGCATAAAAAATGGAGTTTCTATTTCTCCTTTTTTTGTTTTTAGAATACCTATTCTAGCTTTTGTTTTCTTATCTTTGTGTTTTATTTTGAATATTTCCATGTTTTCTCCAGTAAAAGAATATTTATAAATCCTGATTGCTGGGTATTTTTATGTTTAGAGATTATACTCTTGGAGAAGTTAACGAAAGCCTAATTGGAAAGAAAGTTAAACTAGTCGGATGGGCAGATACAATTCGTGCACTGGTAACTTTACTTTTATTGACTTAAGAGATAGATATGGGAAAGTTCAGGGAATTATTGATAAAAAAAGTGCAGATTTTCTTGAGTCTAAACGAGTTACAACTGAATCTTGTATCCAAATTGAAGGTGAAATAAAATCAAGACCTAAGGGAACTGAAAATAAAGATCTTGTTTCTGGGAAAGTGGAGATTGCTATTTCTAATTTGAAAATATTAACTCTGGCTTCGCCACTACCGTTTGAGTTAACTAAAGATGATGTTAATGAGGATTTAAGGTTAAAATATAGATATTTAGATATTAGAAGAACGGTTATGACTAAAAATCTGGAACTTAGACATAAAATAATTAATTTTATTAGAAACTATTTGGATGAAAAGCAATTCTTGGAAGTTACAACCCCTATGTTAACAAAATCTACTCCCGAGGGTGCTAGAGACTTTATTGTTCCTTCGAGACTTCATCCTGGAAAGTTTTATGCTTTGCCCCAATCTCCTCAGCAGTATAAACAATTATTAATGGTTGCTGGAATCGATAAATATTTTCAGATTGCTGCTTGTTTTAGGGATGAAGATGCAAGAGCAGATAGATCTCCTGGAGAATTTTACCAATTAGATATGGAGATGAGTTTTGTTGAACAAAAAGATATTTTGGATTTAGTTGAAGATATGATTCTTAAACTTGTTAAAGAATTATTGCCCAGTAAGAAACTTACTTTTCAAAAAATACCCAGATTAACTTATGATGAAGTAATGAAAAAATATGGAACAGATAAACCAGATTTAAGAAAAGATAAAAATGATCCAAATGAATTGGCTTTCGCTTGGGTAATCGATTTCCCTTTATTTGAGGAAGAAAAGGCAAATGGACATTATGCTCCTATGCATCATATGTTTACTCAGCCAAAGGCGGAAGATTTGAAATACCTAAATGAAAAAGATGCGCACAAAGTTAAAGCTTACCAACACGATTTGGTTTTGAACGGGTTTGAGGTTGGTGGTGGTTCGATTAGAATTCATGACCCCGAGATGCAGAAAAAGATATTTGATTTAATTGGATTTTCAGAAAAACAGAAGCAATATTTTGAACATATGTTAACTGCTTTCCAATATGGTGTTCCGCCCCATGGAGGAATTGCTCCTGGAATTGATAGATTAATTATGGTCCTATTAGGACAACCAAGTTTAAGAGAAGTTATTGCGTTTCCAAAAAATAAAGAAGCTAAAGATGTTCTTATGGATGCTCCGTCGTGGGTAGACGAAAAACAACTGAAAGAGGTTCATATCAAGTTAGATTTACCTAAAGAAAAGGTAGAAAAGAAATAATTTCTCTGAATAAACTTTTAAATTTCTGTTTAATTCCCCTTTTAAATTTTGCCCTGAATTTGTTTCATTTTGAGGTGTATAAAAAGGTTTAAAAACTGGGAGATTTCTTAGAGATATTTCAAAGGTTTAGCCTTTGACTCTCGTAATTAAAAAAGGAGAAATAATAATAATGGCAGAATGGGATGAAGAAGACGATAATGACAAAGAAGAAGACGACATGGATGAAGACGGCGACGATATGTAGTTAGTCTTGTCTAAATTAGTCTTTTTCTTTTTTTCTTTTTTATAATTTTTAATAAGTTTTATAAGTTTGTTTTTCTTTTTGGTTCAATGAAGATAGCATTGATTGGAGATTTCCATGGAAAGTTTCCTCTTAGATTAAAACAAGAAATACAGAGACAGAAAGTAGATTTGATTATTTCTATAGGGGATTATTTGCCCTTTTTTTATCGTGAATTATGGTTCAAGCATTGTTATCGGAAAGAAGTGGATTTAGACGAAATTATTGGAAAAAAGAAATATCAAAAATTAATTAAAGAGGATATTCGGAGGGGAAGTTTAGTTTTTAAAAAATTGGATGATTTGGGTATACCTGTTTTTAGTGTTTTGGGAAATGTAGATTATCCTTTTCCCGATGATGTTCTTGATGAGAAGAAAATTAAAAAAAAGATGTATATAAAATATCTCGATTTTATTAAGACATTAAAAAAATATTCAAATATTAAAAGAATAGATTATAGTTATCAAAAGTTTAATGGTTTTGTCTTTATCGGAATGAGGGGGCATTCATTTCCTGGGATTGTCAAAAGTAAAGCATTTAGAAAACATAAAAGATTATTGGAGAGATTATTTAGAAAGTTCAGAAAAGAAAATGAACAGGGCAGAGTTATTTTTGTTTCACACAATATTCCTTATAACACGAAGTTAGACAAAGTCGTTTCTAAAAATGCTAATAAAAAAGTTATAGGAAAACATCTTGGTTCTAAGCTTGCTAGAAGAATTGTTGAACAACAAAAACCTCTTTTAGCGGTTGGGGGGCACATTCACGAAGGATTCGGACAAGATAAAATTGGGAAAACAATAATATTAAATTCTGGTAGTTTAGCGGAGGGGAAGATGATATTTATCGATTTGGAAGAGAAAGGAAAAATTAGGAAGATTAAGTTTATTGGAAAGAAGAAATCTTAAATATTCCTTGGTTTTATTTTTTGTGGACATATGCATGAGACCCGTGGAAAAGCGTTGATTGGAAAAACCCAAGTCATTAATGCCGGGGCCTCTGGAGAGTTTAGCATTTTAGATATTAAATAACTGTATATATATTTATACATTTGTATAGAAAAGTACTTAAATGTATAATTTATTTCTTTTGTATGAAATCTAGTGAGGAAAAGGTTTTGCGGGTTTTTTTTGATAATCCTACCGAGAGGTTTCATATTAGAGAAATTGCACGAAAAACTAAACTAAATCCAAATACTGTTTTAAATATTCTTGGGATTTTGGTTCGGGCTAATTTGTTACAAAGGGAAAAGAAATTGAATGTTGTAGAAGTTTTTGTTACTCGGACTAAGAAGTTTATTGAGTTAAAGAGGATAGACAATATTAAACGAATTTATGAAAGTGGTGTTTTGGATTTTTTAAAAACTGAATTTTCCCCCGAATCTATTTCGGTTATTGGGAGCTATTCCCGAGGCGAAGATATAGGAGATAGCGATGTTGATTTTGTTCTTATTACAAAGAAAGATTATAAAAATTTGGATTTAAATAAATTTGAAAAGGAGTTAAATAAGAAGATTCATCTGATTGTAGTAGATTATAATAAAATTTCCGAAGAATTTTATATCAATTTGATAAATGGTGTTATCTTACAAGGGTATTTGAATAAAAAATAAAATGGAAGATTTTGAATTTTATCTAAAAAAAGGAATTGTAAAGAAAAGCTTTGTAGATACTCAGAGAGCGAAAAAGTTAGTAAAAGATGGGGAAAGTAGAATGGATGACGTTGGACAGCTAGAGATTCATAAATTTCCTAAACTTATCTTTGAAAATGTTTACGATGGAATAAGGGACTTTCTTTTTGCTATTTTATTGCAAAATGGATATAAAACAAATTCTCATGAAGCTCCAATTGCATATCTTTTAAATTTAGGTTTTGATGTTTATACTGTGAATAAGTTAGATAATTTTAGATATCTTAGAAATGGTTCAAAATATTATGGTGAAGAAATAACTATTGAAGAAGCAAAAGATATAAAAGAATTCTATTTGGTTATTAATAGTAAACTAAATAAAATATTAAAATTACTATGAGTGAATTTATGTGGCATCAGGTTTCTGAAAAGGAAAAAGAAGTTATCAAACAGAAAGCAAAGTCGATTATGGATAGTTTTTCTAAGAAGTTGGACAAAGTTAAATCTAAAGTAGAGGATTCGTTTGTTGAGTTGGATGAGTTTGAAAGAGTTGAGGGGGAAGGAAAGTCTCAAGATTTAGATAGAGAAATAATGTTTGAAAATGCGCCAAATAAAAATCGGGATTTTATTCTTGGAGAAAAGAAGGTATGGTAGAAAAAAAGATTATTGTGGCCTCTGGTCCGGTGATAATTGAAAATGGAAAACTTCTTTTGGATAGAGATTACAAAGATGACTTTTGGAAATTTATTGGTGGAAGAGTTAAGGAAGGAGAGAGCTTTGAAGAAAGGTGTCTTAAAAGAGCAAAGGAAGAATTAAATGCAGAGGTTAAAATAATTCGTCCATTAAGTCCGCTTGTTTTATGGAAAAATCCTCAAACCGGAGAGGAAATGCAAATAATTTTAGTTCACTGGTTATGTAATCTAAAGAACAAATTGGAGTTAAAAGTTGGAGATGGAATTAAGGAATTCTCTTGGATTGATATAAAAGATATTAAATCTGGAAAGATTAATGTTGCTCCGAATGTAAAATTTTTAATCAAAAAGGGAGATATTAAATGAAAGTTAAAGACGCTTTGGAAAAAATAAAGAAGGAAAATAAAAATATAAACGCTTTTTTAGAAGTTAGGCCAGAGAAAGAACTTTTAGAAGATGAGAAAAAATCCTCGGGTAAACTTGCTGGAAAAATTATTGGAATTAAAGCGTGTATAAATGTTAAGGGATTGCATGCGTCGTGTGCGTCTAAGGTTTTGGAAAATTATGTTTCTCCTTATGATGCTGAAGTTGTGAAGAGAATAAAAAAAGAGGGAGGGATAATTTTAGGAATGTTAAATATGGATGAGTTTGCTTGTGGTGGTTCTGGAGAGACATCTGCTTTTGGGCCAGTTAAAAATCCTGTTGATAATAAATTAATTCCCGGAGGTTCATCTTCGGGAAGTGCTGCGGCAGTTGCTGCTGGATTTTGCGATATGGCATTAGGCTCTGATACGGGAGGTTCTTTAAGAAATCCGGCGTCACATTGTGGAGTGGTTGGGATAAAACCTAGTTATGGAAGCGTTTCAAGGTATGGTTTGGTTGATATGGCAATGAGTTTAGATCAAATAGGTCCAATTGCAAAAACCGTTGAAGATGCAGCTTTATTGTTAAAAGTAATTTATGGGAAAGATGATAAAGATTCTATCTCTAGAAAAGGAAAAGGTTTTGATTTGGAGAAAATAAAAGTCGTTCCTAAAAAAATAAAAGTTGGTTTATTGGATTTAGATGGATTAAGTGTCGATTTAAAAATTAAAAATTTGGTAGAAGATAAAATTCAAAAAGTAGTTAAAAAGTATGGATGGGAAATTAAAAAAATAAAAATTCCTAATTTAGATTTGGCTGTTGAAACTTATTATCCTTTAGTTTATGTTGAGGTCTTTTCTGGAACTAGGAAATTGGATGGAAGAAGGTATGGAAAGAAAGTTGAGGATTTTGCTGGTCCGGAAGTTATGAGAAGAATTTTAGGAGGTTCAGAAATTACAAAAGCGGAGTACGGAGGAAGATATTATCATAAAGCTTTACAAGTTAAGAAGTTTATTGAAAAGGAATTTTCTAAAGTCTTTGAAGATGTTGATTGCATTGTTTCCCCGACTGTTCCTAGATTACCTTGGAAAATTGGGGAGAAGATTTCAGTTGAAGAAGCTTACGCTGCAGACGCTTTAACTATTCCTTCAAATCTAGCTGGAAATTGTGCAATTTCTATTCCTTCTGGAAAGATTAATGGAATTCCAGTTGGAATGCAAATTATTTGTAATAAATTTGAAGAAGAAAAGCTTTTGAGTATTGCTAATTCTATTGAAAAAGCTTAAAAACGCTCCCCAATTTTGAACTATATGGAGATTGATGGAGTTCAGATAAACTGGCTTGGAAATGCTGGTTTTCAGATTGCACTGCCGGGCGTACCCCAAAGTGCGGAGTTAGGGGGAAAAAATTCAAGGATTATTTATATTGATCCTTATCAAATTAAAGAAGGCTTGGAAAAAGCAGATATAATTTTATTGACACATAGTCATTACGACCATTGTTCAGTAGAAGATCTTGCTAAAATAATTCAACCTGGAACTAAGATAGTTATGACTGCAGACTGTCAGAGTAAAATTCTTCAATTTGATATCCCTTTAAAGTATGAAATTGTTCAGCCGGGTATGGAATTGACTTTAGGGGAGATAAAAATTTCTACCTTTCCCGCATATAACTTGGATAAAAATTTTCACCCTAAAAGTGAGGAGTGGATAGGTTATTTAGTTAAAATGAAAAATCTTTTAATTTATCACGCGGGAGATAGTGATAATATTCCAGAACTTCAAAGATTAACCGGCCATAATCAAGTTGATAAAAAATTAGTTTTATGTTTACCTGTGGGGGGGAGATTTACTATGACTGCAGAAGAAGCTGCCGAAGTTGTTAAAATTATTAAACCTTATTTAGCAATTCCTATGCATTACGGAAGTGTTGCAGGAAGTTTAGAAGATGCTCAAGAGTTCAAGGAGTTATGTGAAGAGCAAGGAAATAAAGTTGAAATTCTGGAGAAATTATAATGAATCAATTTCAACAAAGAAAAAAAGATGTTCTAGATAAGGAAGATAAATCGTCTGCTGGAGGATGGGACGAACATGTTAAAGTGCTTTGTGATAAAATTAATTCTTTAGAAAAATATTATACCACGTCGTCGTGTTCAGGTAGAATTATGGTTATGAAAGATCAAGATAAAAAAGGCCCGGGACTTTTTGAATTTGTTAGTCATGATATTGTTTCTTTTGAAGATTTTAAAAAAAAGTTAGTTTGGCTAAAAGGAAATTGTAAATTCAAACAAGAGCCTCCAATAGTTCATATTGCATGTGAAAGTCTAGAAGATGCTGAGAAATTTTTGAAATTAGCTCAAGATTCTGGTTGGAAAAGAATTGGAATTATTTCCGTTGGGAGAAATATTGTTGTTGAAATTCTTAGTACTGAAAAATTAGAATTTCCTTTAATTCTTAATGGAAGATTAATGGTGGATGAAGATTTTTTAAGAATGGTTTTAGAAAAAGGTAATGAAAATTTGAAAAAAGGTTGGGAAAAAATTGAAAAATTAAGGCAACTTATCTGTTAAATCTATTCTTTCTAGTTACATAATGTATTTAAATGGATACCTCGTCGATTTTGTATAGGGCGTTCTAGTTTAACTAGAATTTTATAGAGCTCAAAACGGAGGTCGAAAAAAAAGAATAAATATGGTTTTAGATTTTGCAAAAGAGGCAGTTCAAAACTCTAGCACGCACAGTATTAACTTTGATGAACTTAGGGCAGGTAAAGCAAATATCAAGGTTATTGGTTGTGGAGGTTGCGGAGGTAATATGACTACTTGGCTTTTTAATAAAGGAATTAACGGTGCTACAATCTACTCTATAAATACCGATGCATTACATCTTAGTGTAACAAAAGCTGATGAGAAAATTCTTATTGGTAAAGAGTTAACTAGAGGTTTAGGTGCTGGTGGAAATCCTGGAAAAGGAAGAGAGGCAGCAAAGGAAGCAATCGTTGATTTGAAGAAAGCAGTTTCTGGAGCGGATATGGTTTTTATTCTTGCTGGAATGGGTGGAGGAACAGGTACTGGTTCTGCTGCTGTTGTTGGTCAATTGGCTAAAGAGACAGGTGCAGTTGTAATTGGTGTAGTTACTATGCCATTTGAGTCTGAAAAAGCAAGAATTGATAAAGCTGAATTTGGCTTACAAGAACTAAGAGACGTTACAGATACATGTATTGTTTTAGATAACAATAGATTAGTTGATATTGCAGGACAATTGCCCATCGAACAAGCTTTCGCTGTTGCTAATGAACTTGTATCTACTATGATCAAAGGTATTGTTGAGACAATTACTCTTCCTAGTTTAATTAATTTAGACTATGCAGATGTTTCAGCTATTATGAAAAATGGTGGAGTTGCAGTTATTGGTATTGGTGAATCTGATGCTCAAGACAAAGTTTCTGAATCGGTAAAACAGGCCCTTACTCATCCTCTACTTGATGTGGATTATCAAGGTGCTACTGGTGCTCTGATTCACGTAACATGTGGTCCTGACTTAAAGCTTGAAGAATTTGATGTAATTGGTAGAACAGTTTCAGAAAGTCTTAGTCCTGATGCTCAAGTTATTATTGGTGCAAGAATTAGTAAGGAATTTACTGGTAAAGTACGAGTGATAACTATTATGACTGGAGTTCAATCTCCTTATGTACTAGGAAAGACTGAAGAGGTTAGACATACTTCAAACTCGAGAGAAATGTCGGATTTGGGCATTGATATGTGGAGATAAATTTTAATTTTTATTATAGCACCTCTCGGTTTTTGCCGAGGGGTTTTTCTTTTTTTTGATATTTTACTTCTATCTAAATATTTATAAATCCTCTATGGTGTTCGTTGGTTATGAAAAGAAGAACATTGGGAAGACATGATTATACATTAGTTGATTTTTCTGCTTATGATAGAACTGCAAGATGTCTTGAAGGTCTTGAGCCCGAGATTACCGCAGCAAATCAATGTCGTATAGACAGTTCTCTTAAGGGAGTTGCCCCCAAGGTAGCTATAGATTTTTTATTAGACAATTTAGATGATAAAGGTGTATTTGTAGTGGGCAAAAGAGAGATAGTTCCTATGAGTGTAACATACCAAATTCAACAAAGAAAATCTCTTAGAAGTTGTGCTCCTTCTTATTTGGCTACCGAAAGATTACAAAATCTTCCTGTTCAGAAATATACTGAATTGGGTAGACCTGAAGAGTTTACCGTTGTAATGGATGTTGAATTACCTGAAAAATAGTTCGAAGAATACCCAGAATTATAATCAATTTTTTTTCTTTTTGAACCAGTTAACTAAAAATAAAATTCCTATTAAAAATGCTGGTCCAGAAATTTGAACTATCCAAGCTAAATAGTACCATTCAAATTGGTTTCTAAACAGAATAAGATAGATATAAGCTAATCCGGCTAAAATAAATGCTATTCCCCCAACTATTTCGTATTTCCAAGAGATTAGCAAAACTATTATTAAAATAATTGTAGGAATATTATGTATAAATAGTGCTCCAACTGTTTGCCAAAAACTTAAATTATTTCCAAATACATCCAATGAAAATAGGGATAAAAATAGAATAAATATAATTGATAAAATTCTCGGTGTCCAATAGATAAATTTGTTAACTTTTTTCATAGGCTCTAGGTTTTCTTTTTTAATGTTGCTCTAAGCATTTAATCCTTTATCTTCAATCATATTCTTTTTTCCGTAGCTATTGAAGTATAGAATTCCATCTAAACTTATTTTGTCTTTTCTTGTTTTTGGTTTTTTGAATTCATAACCAATTGGGAAAAATGCTTCGACTTCCATTGAGTCTGGAATTCCTAAAGTGTGTTTTATTTGGTCGTCTACAAAATGTCCTATCCAACAAGTTGCTAGACCTGCTTCTGTTATTTTAAGTAAGAAGTTTTGAATTCCTGCTCCTGCTTGCTGTCTTAAATATTTCTCTGCTTTTTCTGGAAAAGAGTTTTTTGTTATAGTTGGATTTGAAACAGCAACAACTGCATAGTGTACTCCTTTAAAGAAATCTTGTTGACTTGCTTCCGCTAGTCTTTGAATTATCTCGGGTTTATCCACTAAAATAAATTTTAAAGAATATGCATTTCCGGCCATTGGAGCGTAACGAGCAGAATCGATACATTCAATTATTGTTCTCCAGTTGGGCTTTTTGGTGGAGAATTTTTTACAACTATACCTCTCTTGAATTGCTTTATCTAATTGCATGATTAACTAAAGAAACAAGGGTTTATAAAAATATTTGATAATTTAAAATGGAATTTCTACAAGATTATCATTTACTATTCTCTCTGCTTGTTTTGTATTTGGGCTTATTGGGATAGTATGTGGTGCTTCCTCGTATTCTCCCCAGGCAAAACTTTCCCATGGATGAACTGGTGCATCTGCTACCAACATTCTGATAGCGTCTTCTCTATCTTCTGAATCTGCCAGTGTTTCTAAAACTTGGTATCTTCGTAAACTACTTACTTTTGCACTTTTATCAAATTCATCTTCTGAAGTAAGAGGTTTAGATCCTCCTCTTCTTTGTATTGAATCTATTAAATCACGAATGAATTCTCTTTTTCCACTAAAATAAAGCTCTCTATTAGTCATATCGTCATATTCTTGAACACTGTCTTTGAATTTGCCCGTGTTTAGTCTTGTTTCTCTTTCAGGAAAATCTTGAGTGTATAAAATTTCGAGTAAATCACTGTCTAATGATTTTCTAGTTTCTAGTAAAAATTGATAAACTGGATCATCTGAGATATCTCCGTATATTCTTTCTCTATGGGGAGGAACTGCCAGATTTCTTAAAATCTTTAGTTTTGGAGGTAATTGTCCCGCCTCTGCTAATTCTCTATAGGTGTCCAAGCCATCAAAGTAATTTAAAGTTTCGTCTGTTTCTGATGGATTTAATCCTTTACCGATTTCAATTGTTGCTCTTTTGCAGTCTCTTTTTAATTCTTCAAGAAGTTGTGTTCTTCTTTCTTTATTCATAAATGAATAAATTTGCTTTTATTTTTAAGGATTGTTGTTTAAAATATTATATTAAGAAACTACTCCGTAATACTCCTTCCTTGACTTTAAATTTTATAAAAATAGTGAAAAGTAAACTTTAAAAGGAATTCAATTTTAGGATTGTTAGGTATAATTTGAGTTGACCTCGTAGCTCAGTTGGTAGAGCGCATGACTGTTAATCATGATGTCGTAGGTTCGAGTCCTGCCGAGGTCGTTTTAATTAATTTGCAGGAAGAGAACCGTGGTTCGAGCGAACTCTTTGACTTTATTTTCTTCTGAAAGTAAAATCTAAAATTCAAAGTCGAAGAGTGAGTATGCCGAGGTCGTTTTAATTAATTTGCAGGAAGAGAACCGTGGTTCGAGCGAACTCTTTGACTTTATTTTCTTCTGAAAGTAAAATCTAAAATTCAAAGTCGAAGAGTGAGTATGCCGAGGTCGTTTAAGAATTAATTCCGATATAAGAAATAGTTAATTGAGTTATTTTTTCTTCTCTTTTAATCCCAAATCGTAAATGGGGAGTGGGTGATGTTTCTCTAAGTAAGAATAAATGTTTGCTTGTTTTGAGCCTTTGATAATAGAGATTATTCCTGTTTGAATTGCAGATATGTTTTCTGGGGGGCCAATAATTCCTATGTTGTTATCTTTCAATTCAAGGAAACATTTAGATAAATCCGCAATTGTTTTGATTGTTTTTCCACCTTTTCCAATTATTCTTGCACGAACTCTTTCTAGGTCTGACCTTTTTGTGTGGTCTTTAATGTTTAATATTTCAAATAGCATATCGTCCTTTTTTATTGAAATTGCGGCAGAATAGGGGAATCCAAAATCTAGAGCTTCTATGACTTTTTCTGCTACGTACTCGTCTTCTGCTTCTCCTTCTATTGAAACTTCTTTGCCTCTGTTTTTTATTTTAATTTTTAGAGTCTTCTCTAGGTTTGCTTTATTTTTTATTATTCTTGCTAATTTATCTATAATAAGAACTTTCATATTTTTTATTAGAAATTGGGGGTTTTATAGTTTGTGGAGAGTGCTTAATGCAATGGTTTGTCTGCGTATCTTCTAAGTTTGCAATAAGTATTAAGTTCTCCAGAAACAACCATGCTAACTATTCCCCCCCAAGCTAAATCGGGGTTTTCAAGGTAATTTCCCATCATGGAAGCTATACCACTAGTTAGCATTACAATCTGAGTAATTCTTTCTAGATGTCTTAATTTAGTTCTATTCATATAAATTTAGAAAAGAGATTCTTTTTAAGTCTTTAAATAGATTAAGTTCTTATTTCTCTAAGAGATTCTATAAACAGTAGAGCAAAAATAAAATCTAGTCCTGCAAATATTAAAAATGGAGCATCTACATAATCTGTACCCACAAAAAGGTAATAGTACAAGACTGTTCCAATATAAGCAAATTTAATGAAGATAGCATATAAAATGAGTCTTCTACTTCCTTCTAACTTAAGATAAATCATAAAAAGCAATATTCCTAGGAGAGTTATCATAATTGCAGAGAAAGTTAAGTATGCAGGATTTTCTGGGAGATTCATTCCGAGTAAATTAAAAATTTGTTTATAAAAAAATAAAAAAGCTATTCCTAACACGAAATCATAAATTGCGGAGATTAAAAATAATCCCTTAAAATAATTTCTTCTTTTATTCATATGCGTTTGATGTATTTGAGGTTTAAAATTCTTCTGATTCTGTTTCGAGATGTCCGTTCTTTTTTAACCATTCAACTTGATTTGGTCTGTATTTGAATAAAACGTCTGCTTTTGTAAAATCTAGTTCCCAGGGCTCAACGATTACAACGTCTCCCGGTCTCAGCCACAACGCCCGTTTTAATCTTCCTGGAACTCGGCTATTTCTTTGTTTCCCGTCCGTACAATTAACCATCATTTTATTCCCGCCAAGTCTTTGTTCAATTACCCCAATTAATTCTCTTCCTCGTGGAAGTCTGACTCTTGTTACAACTTGTTCTTCTTCCACTGGTCTTCTTTTTTGCTGATAACCCATAATTAATAAATGAGCTACTGTTTTATAAAGGTTGTTAAGAAATTACATAAGAACCAATGCGAAAGGAATTCCTGAGACGGTTTTAATTCCTTCTTTTTCTATGATTTTTGCTTTGAGTGCAATTTCTGTTGCCTTTTTACCTACAATGTTAAATGTTACGTCTTCTTTAGCTAAATCTTCCATTTGTTCTTGAGCTTGTTCGTTTGTTAGTTCGTCTCCTTTGTAGAAAGATTCTTTCATATTTAATTGGAGTTTTCCCTCTTCGAAGTATTTTCCTAGAAGTTCCGAGTCGCAAAATGCTACTACGTCTCGATAAGATTTGTGTATTTTAAGTTGCATAATAAAAAAAATAAGAATTAGTTTAAAAAAGTAATGGAATTTACTTTTGAATTCCGCCCATTCTACAAACAGTTGTTCCGCATTTAGGACACTTTCCTTTTGCAATCTTTGTTCCTTTAGCTGTTTTGCTTTCTTTTGGGTCTTTGATATCTACTTTTGCTTTACACTTAACGCAATATCCTTGTGTTACCATTTTTATATTCTTTACCTCGTTTAATTATTTGAAATTCTTATGAATTCCTTAAATCTCTTATGTTTTTAGGGTTTTTAAGGGTTTAGATAAAGGGATTTTAGATTTAGAATTAAACTTTGGAATGAATAGGTTGTTTTTACTCACAACCCCAATTTCTAAAAATTACCTTTACCTTTGGAATCTATTAAAATTGAAGTTGCTCGGCTCCGCAGCTCCACAAAACAATTATCTTAGAATTAAACTTTGGAATGAATAGGTTGTTTTGCTCCGCATGCCAAACAGTGCAAGAAGTTCATTCTGTCGTCTTTCATTATTTCTGTATCTGGTTTTCCACATTCTTTGCAGATTACGAAATCTTTTGCGTATTGTTCTATTTTTGGATTAATTATTGTTGATGAA
>Ga0268276_1002343_pt1 | contig 16330 bp, 17 predicted proteins | sample saktaG_4_FD_190145 | JGI IMG/M metagenome (GOLD analysis project Ga0268276, IMG submission 190145) | Saline water microbial communities from Sakinaw Lake, British Columbia, Canada - sak_2010_1_5_45m | ecosystem: Environmental > Aquatic > Non-marine Saline and Alkaline > Saline ...
GTCTTTACCGCAAAATGAAGGTCGGCGATTTGCTCACCTTCATGATGGACTTGAAGGCCATGCCGCGCCGGGAGTCCCGGAAGGCGATCGACATCTGGCTGCAACGTTTGGATATTACGGAATGGAAGCACAAAAAGATCGAGGAGCTCTCCAAGGGCATGCAGCAGAAGGTCCAGTTTTTGGGAACGATTATGCACAAGCCGCGCCTGCTGATTCTCGACGAACCGTTCGGCGGCCTCGATCCGATCAACGTCAATGTAATCAAGGAAATCATGCTCGAATTGAAGAAAGAGGGAACCTCGATCATCTTCTCCACGCATGTCATGGAAAGTGCTGAAAAACTCTGCGATGAAATCTTTTTGATCAACAAAGGCCGGCAGCTGCTCTACGGCAAGCTCGGTGAAATCAAGAAGAGCTACGGCAGCGAAAACGTCCTGATCGAATTCGAGGGCAGCGACGAATTTCTCAAAACATCGCAACAGATCAAGAAATTCGACAACTACGGCAATTATGTCGAGGCGCAGTTGGTCAAAAACGCCGATCCGCAGCAACTGTTACGCGAAGCGATGCAGAACAATGCAATCCGGAGATTCGAGATAAAATCACCCTCCTTGAACGATATTTTCATTGAAGCCGTCAACAACAGCAATTCCGGGAGGAGTGAATCATGAAATGGAAAATATTCGCCATTATCAAGCGGGAATTCATCACGCGCGCCAAGACCAAGGGCTTCATTATCGGAACGCTCCTCTTTCCGTTACTGCTGATTTTTATTTTCGCCGGCATTTTCATTTTTTCCGCGCTGGTAAAACCCTCTTCCCGGACTTATTACGTGATCGATCAAACCGGCATCGTCTACAATGAATTCGTCCGGATGCTGCCTGACACCCTCAAAAACGGCGACTTGAAATACCGCTTTATCGATAAGACTATCGCACCGGAAGAGTTAGATGCCCGCCTGGCCGAATTTCAGAAACAGGTTTTTAACAAGGAAATTTACGGCTACCTGGTCATACCGGCCGATCTTCTTGAGTCCCGGGAAGTTCGGTTCTCGGCCCGCAATGTCAGCGATTTCGATGAGCTGTCGGAATTCGAGCGCGCCCTTTCGCGGATTGTCACCAATCATCGACTCGAACAGATGGGGCTCTCCGCCTCCGAGATTCGCGAGCAATTCGACCAGGGGCATGTCAACCTGGTCAGCAGCCAGGTAACGGCGACCGGTGAGGTCCAGAAGAGCGCCGGGGCCAGTTTCATTCTGACCTACATCCTGGCCTATATCCTGTTAATCCTGACGATGGTCTACGGGCAGATCCTCATGCGCAGCGTTATTGAAGAGAAGAGCCAGCGCATTACCGAAACCATTCTGTCGTCGATCAGCCCCATGCAATTACTCGGCGGCAAGATCATAGGTATCTGCCTGCTGGGCATGACGCAGCTCTTCATCGTGGGGCTGATGCTATTGGCCCTGGTCGCCTACGGGGAAACGCTGCTGGTCGGTTTCGGCGTCAATATCGGTGAACTTCTGGAAATCATGCGCGAAATAAACTTTTCCGCGACGATCTTCGGTTTCATGCTGTATTACTTCATCATCGGCTTTGTGTTTTTTGCCGGGCTCTTCGCCGCTGTCGGGGCCATTGTCAACAGCGAAGATGAGGGCCAGCAATTCCAGATGCCACTCATAATAATCATTATGATCGGCTATTTCATGGTCTTCACGGTCACAAAAAATCCCGACACCAGCAGCGCCTTCTGGATATCAATGATCCCGTTTTATACGCCGCTCCTCATGTTTGCGCGCATCGCGGTCAGCGATCCCGTTCTGCCCAGCGGCGCCTACCTTTCGATTTTTACGATGTTGGGATTCACGGCTCTGACGATCTGGATCATCTCCCGCATCTACCGGGTCGGCATCCTGATGTACGGCAAAAAACCATCCCTCAAAGAGGCCGTCAGGTGGATCCGTTATAAGTAACGATCGCTCAAAACAAAATTTCTTCAACGAGTCTCCCGTGATCGCCTGATCGCGGGAGCTTTTTTGCTTCGAACCTCTCCTTTACAGAATTATCAAGCCATCCGGTCAGCGGGTAAGATTTATACGGAAGCGTAAAATATTTATACAGAAGCGCCGGAATACGTTCCGTCAAACGCTTGTAAATGTTAATCTTAAACTACGGTACGTTATTTGAAATTCGATCGGCTGTAGATCGTGTTGAGAGGGATTACCGGGATGCGTATAAAATACTGTCGGATCAAATTCTTACTCATGACCGTATCCATCGGATTACTGCTCGGCGTCAAATCGTTTCTATTACCGCAAGCCGCCACACACAGCCACAGCGCCCTTCCTCAACCGATTCCTGCCGCCGGCCACGCGCTTAAGCATATCGATGGAGCAGATAAAGATGTGAAGTTTGAGAAAGCGAACAAACAGGGCTCCTTTCGGCCGATAAGTGGTTTTTCTGGCCGCGGCTGCAATGTCCTGGCGCTACTACCCCAAAAAGTCATCCCGGTGATGCTTGAGGGTAAAAGTGTATTCCTCACTGTAGCGACAAGCACTGTTCAGTTCCGGGCGGAAAAGACAACTTCGAATGTGAGCCCTGTATTACCCTTGAGATCTAACTATTCCCTTGCCCTTCCCGAAGTTAAAAAACTCCTGCAAACGGAGCAATATTTTATCGACAGCCGGTTACGCACGGATTGGCAGTCCCGGAGCGCCGCCCTTACAGATGAAATGCACATCGAGCAATCCCCGCCGGACGAGCTTTTACCAATGACAGAGGGCTGTCTTCGGCAGACCTCATTTTTTCAGTATTCGCAGTCTTATCGCAGCTATTCATATTCGGCCTGGAGCGATCCGGGACCGGAAGTCTCCGGCACTTCGATACCGACGCCGCTCTGCGAGCGAAAACCCGACCGCTATGCTGAGCCTGATCCTTATCCGCCGATCGCGGCATCAGGCATCAGGGATTCGAAACTTCACCGTCTGAGCAGCGATGCCATTAACATTCAAAAGGCCCGTACAGTTCCCCGCAGCGTATCGGAATTTCTGGCCGAAGACATTTTTCAAACATATACCGAAAAACGCTACACACTGGAAAACCGCCCGGTCAGCATCATTGAATGCGCCGTGGAAATTCACCGTTACCGCCTCGATCAATCTGTCGACTACCTCGACAACTCATTCCATATCACGCGTACAATCGAAGATGTCTGCGTGCTGGAAAGCCGTACTTTCAGCCGGTTTGACGGTGCTCCGCCGGAATGCATCTCCTCATCCAGATTATCCAATGTCGTTTCATACCAGACAACAATGTTCTCCTCATCACAATGTGGCAACGGCGAAACAGATCCCGTTTATCGCGACAGCAGCGCACCCGCCAACGGACGCGCAGAAAATATGTTTGCCTTCTCAACCAGACGGTCCGAAGAATTTCGCCTTCGGACAGCGATCTACCGGGTCCCGGACTTGCCGGAATTCGATGCGCAAGAGACCGATGTCCCGGCGCTTTTCCGCACCGCAGCCACATTTCCCTATGCAATTGCCCGGGAGTCGCGCCTGCGGATCAAGGTTTATGACTTGTTCGGCAATGAGATCCATAGACTGATCGATGCAATGCAGACTCCCCGGCGGTATAGGGTGGAATGGGACGATAAACGTGATGGGGGCGTCCAAACCGGCGATTGCCGCAGCCTGCGACAGTCAATCATCCCCGGAACGCCCAACGCAACGATCACCAACGCTCTGCTCATCTCAGGATAATATCTTTCTCTCACCGCAATACCTCAACGAAAAAGCCGGCGCCCGCCGGCTTCCCTCTTTCTGCTGCAATATCCCTTTTCTCGTTGCGGAAATCGAGCGACTCTTCGATTTACGCCTGGAGATCGTCAGCTCCGGCAATTCCGCCAACCTGCCGTGGCTGATGGAGGAGGGCTGCATCCCGGGCCGGATCAATCAACTGCGCATCGGCGAGGGAATTTTACTCGGACGCGAAACCCTGCATAGAAGCGCATTGCCCGGCACTTTTCAGGATGCCTTCGTGCTGGAAGATGAACTGATCGAAGTCAAAACCAAGCCCTCTGTCCCGGACGGTGAGATTGCCCAGAACGTATGCGGGGAAACGCCGGTCTCCGAAGATCGGGGCCTTATGCAGCGCGGCATTCTGGCGCTCGGGATTCAGGATGTGCCCTTCAACGGCCTGACGCCCGAAGACACGGATATCCAGATCCTGGGCGGCAGCAGCGATCATACGATCGTGGCCCTGCCGGAGAGCGGCTACCGGGTCGGCGATATCCTGCGCTTCGCGATCGATTACGGCGCGCTGATCCGCCTCTTCACCAGCGACTATGTCCAGAAAGAAAGTATCTGAAATAAAAGGATGCAAATTTATAAAAAGTTTTATCTTGACATTTTAAAAGGATACTTGTAGAATTTACTGTTTTTAAATTTTTACATATGTTTGCAAAAAATATCAATTCGTGTGGATTTTCATTTAAAGTATTCAACAAGGGAGAATCAATGGAAGACATGGGGTTAACCGGGAAGCTTTTTGAAACCAGTTTAAAATTTCAACTTGCTTCAATGTGGCTTCAAAAAATATCAGCGGGTGAAAGTGCTGACGAAGAAGGAAAGAATATCCTTAGCTGGATTGGTGTGCTATTGCGTGAAATCGATTGGTCTTCAAATATTCCTACTAGAACTTCAGTCGGCGGTGGGTTATCTGTTCAAGCCACTACTGTTCGTCCAACATTTTATTCATCTCTAATCAGGATTGCGCCAAAATTTAAAGAAGCCGGTTTTACAACTGAAAGAGATATTCTTAATTTTCTTAGTAATCTCTATTACAATTTACTTTCTCATGGAACTCCGGGGAGAGGTCATAAAAAACTCAACTCTTCAGAATCCGAGTTAGGCGTGTTACTTCTTCAGGAAATATCCGAGTCGATACTTATTCAGTTGAACAATAACGGACTTCCATGGACATCCAAATCTTTAAAAGATGAATGGGAGCCCTTAAAAAATGAACTTTATACCTTCACCGCTTGATATCTCAAAATGGCAAGAATGGTACAAGCGAAACGAATTACAGAAATTTGCTTTATTTTTAAGTCGACTTGCTGAAAAAGTACTACTAACAGAAGACTTCACAACAGAAACCCCAAAAAAACTCGGCCGCCTTATTATCGAGACGTCCAAGCTACTGGAATCTTTCATTCAAGATGTTCCTTCTAATTATCTGCCTGGTATAAATGAATTTCTAGAGAGAATAGCAACGCATCTTCGATATATTGAGCGAGCACGAATTACACAGACGCCTTGGAGTCTTGTTCGTTCAGCAGAATACTTTTTCAAACAGCAAGCCGGCCCCAAAAGCAATTTTATCATTCGGCCTACTTGGTCATTTAATTATTCACTAATTGGAGAATTTTGGGAATTCTATAAAACGGTGTTGAAATGCTGGTCATGGTTTCCCTTGGAGGATTTAAAGAAAAAAATACAATTTGAAGATGATGTAACAATTTACTGCATTTCGTTCCCACGAATTGAACGGCAAAATTGTTTATTACATATAAATTGGGGACATGAAGTCGGTCACATTTTTGCTGCGAAATGGATGGAGAGTGAATTCGGAGATATGTGGACATCTACACAACCAGAAATACAGAAACGAATCGAAGAGCAGGTTAGAAAATCTCCTCCCCCTGTTGATCCATTATTCAAAGAAGTTGCTATTCACGATTCTGTTGCGAGACTAACTCGAAAAACGATGGATATCGCAAGAAGCGGATTGAGTGAATTAGTATGTGACATTATAGGGGTTCATCTATTCGGTCTTTCAGCGATCGCGGCTGCTTTAGAGTTTTCTTCACGATATATACTAGATGCATCTCCGCTACAATGCAGCTACTATCCGCCTTGGCGTTACCGCCTTAGAGAGATGCTAAATTATTGTGAAGAAGACCTAAAAGATCATTCTGTCTCGTATCCAGGTAAAATTATAAAGCCTTTCATTGATTGGCTTCGTCAAGCTAGAGAGTTGACACATCAAAAAAGTGATATTCGCGTTCTTGAATCAAATATAGTTACTAAGGAGGCATATGACTTCATATCATCAAAAAGAGAGATTATTATAAATCAAGTCATTTCTCTTCTTCCCCCGGATTCCCAGAAACAATACAAACTATATGAACGGGCGATTCTTGTAGAGAAACTGGTTAAACGACTTTATGACGGTATTCCACCCAATGAAATCTCTAATTTAAATGGGAATCCGGCTTCTTTGCAGGATATAATATCAGCTGGTTGGATATATCAAATACAACGTAGTACCAATGAGAGTGGGTGGGGGAAAATCGAAGATTATGATTTACTTTTTCGCCTAATATTGAAAGCGTGTGAGAGTAGTCATATTCAGAAGATATGGGGACCAGAATTTAACAAGGAAAAAGAATGAGCACATTAACACGGGAGTATATTAAAAAATATCTTAAAGAGAATACTCTTATTGTTACACCCATTTTGACTTCTCGTCAAATTGGACAATCTTCAATCGATGTGCGTTTAGGAAACCAGTTCATTGTATTTCGAGCACATAGGTTTGGTATATTTGATCCTTTTGGTAAAATCGTCACAGAGCCAAGAAAGGTACAGGAGCGGCATATAATTAACTTTGGTGATGATTTTTTACTTCATCCTGGAGTATTAATACTTGGATGTACTTTCGAATATGTCTCGCTACCAAATGACCTCGAATGTCAAGTAGAGGGTAGATCATCATGGGCGCGGTTTGGACTTCAGGTCGTCACTGCCAGCACAGTAGAACCCGGATTTAAAGGAGTTATTACTTTAGAACTATCAAATGTTGGTACAATACCATTGACTCTAAAGCCGGGAATTAGAATCGCCCAATTGATTTTTAGAAAAGCATATCCACCGATACAAAATCCTTATCCCGACGATAGAAAGTATAAATATTCTATCGGACCTCAGTTTAGTCGATTATACGATGACTCTGACTGGAAAACTTTACACAAAAACAAATTCCCCTAAAAATATTTGCTAACAATAGCACCGATGGAAAATGAACTACCCCAACGCAAGTATCGGGGAATTCTTTATATTAAATTTCCGTCTTGGGCAAAGTGATTAGATGTTTTGCAGACCGTAAGGCTGTGCAATTATGATGGGAGCACAAGCCGGGTTTCGAAAACCCGATCCCTTACCTCTTTTTATAGAACAATTTCCTCAGAAAGGGAACATTCAATTCGACTGCTCCTTCGGGACAGAGTTCCTGGCAGCAGTAACAGCGGATGCAGCGTTCGTACTTATACTGCGGCGGCGCTTGCTTGTCGCCGGTATGCCAGTCCACGGCTTTGGGATCGACTGGGCAGGCTCTCACGCAGGTTCCGCAGCGGGTGCACTTTTCGGCAACGATGAAAGGTTTCGGAACCAGGGCGTTCCGCAGCAAGCTGCTGCCTTTGCCGCGCGAATAGGGTTTAACCGGCTCCCTTTTGATGTCGAATTCCGGATCGACAAAACTCTCGAATGGATCGCCCAGCAGTTCGATCTCAGCCTGCTTCCAGGTCCCCTGTCCGGCCTGTGTACCCAGCGTTATGGTGGGCACAAATTCCGGATCGATGGCGATCATGCGGCAAACCGTTGCGTCCAGTGCGATGGGATCGGATGAGAACAGCAGGACTTGCATTGCCCGGGCGCTCCCGCCCCGGGGACCGTTGCCCTGCATGGCGATAATGCCGTCCATAACATACAGGCGCGGTTTAACGAGTGCGTTGAGGTCCACCAGCATCCTGGCGAAGTCGATGGCGCTGGCCAGTTTTACGTGGAACTCGCCCTTCAAGACGCCGGGCACGCAGCCGAACTGGTTCTTGACACAACCGGTCAGGCGTTCAAGGCCATGGGTCTTGAGTTTCGGCAGACTGATCATCCCGTCACATTCAAGCACGCCGTTGGCGATCAGGAATCTTTTGTTTTGAAGGCCTTCATTGAAAATGACCTCCCGGCCCTGTTTAAAATCCGCCAGGGTGACCCCGGCCGCCTCGGCCACGGACTTGAAGCCGGTGCTCTTAAAGGCCGATTCGGGACTCTGGATGGCCGGCGAATCTCCACAGGACAGGATCGCGCCGGTCGTTTTGAAGACCTCGGCTACGGCCCGGAAGACCATGGGATGGGTCGTAGTGAGTTTTTCCGGCGGGTCCGCCACGAGCCAATTGGGTTTCAGGAGTATTTTTTCACCCGGTCCGGCGAATAAGGCCGGGCCGCCCAGCAGGTCAATACCTCTGCGAACCGCGTTTATGACGTTCTCATATTCGTAATTTTCACATCTGACCAGCGCAACTTTTGACATTTCGACCACCTTTTTCAAATACGGCCCTTAATATAACCGCTAATCTTTATAAGGCAAATCATAACCTGTTGATTTAATCCGATTCGCAGTGCCGCTTACAGCGAATTGCATAAACAACGTGAGTTCGACCTAAGGATTTTCTGTCTCCTCACAATATTTCACTGCATTTCGCACAGGACGGCAGATTTTCACAGACAAATATCGATAGTAAAATTGTTTACAAGCAATGTCTATCAACTGAAATTGGCGGCATTATGAAATTGACCGTCCCGGAAATCGGAGTTCCGTAGCGATTAAAAACTTTTTATGTTTGAGCGAGAATACTCGCGAGTTTAAAAGTTTTCAGCGGAGGAGCGACGATTTCAGGTCAATTTTATTCAGCCGCAGCGTTTTTCGTCCTTTTTGCGCTTCAAAAAGGACTACAATTTAAATGTTCCACCGAATTAAATTGCTTTTGAATATATAATAACGTTATCAATAAAATATTACTGTTACATCGAACTCACGTTAAATAATGTCCAATGATTAATTGTAGAATGCGTGAAATAAGTTCAACCTCCCCTTGGTCCTCTCACCGCCTGAACGCCCGCCTGACGTCCGGCAGGGCGGGCCGGCAATTCAGATTTGAAATACAGATCGGGATGTCATTTATTTGCGATACTAATTTGAAGTTTCATTCCGAGAACGCGGGCGTATTTTTCCAGAGTGGACAATCGAATGTCTTCGGCATGGTTTTCTATTCTTGATATTGCAGACTTCTTGGTATCGAGTTTATTCGCAAGTTCTTCCTGGGTATATCCGGACTTTTCACGCATCTGTTTTAGAAGTACACCCACTTTGAAATTCTCATAACCCGTGTCAAAATTCTCTGAAAATTCAGTGTCTTTGCTTTTTCTGCCATCAATATATTTATCAAGGTTGTTCATCTTAAAATGTTAACATATATGTTAACCCAGATCAAGTCTTTTTTTGAGTTGCTGACATGTGCATGAGCGCCCCGGGTAAGCGCATATAGACAGCTTTTCCTATCGTATCAAATGCCCTCCGGTCTTTCTGTAAATCATGGTTGGATTAATGTTAAGCAAAAGACCGGAACAAGCCAAACGGAAGATGATCCGGGCCGGATAAAGTTACCGGTGAAGCTTCCGGGCTTTACAGCCAGGGCCTTTTCAGGCAACCGGCATTTTTCTCTTTCGCCATCGGCGCAGAGCAAGGCCAAGGGCAACGAAGAGGAAGATGCTGATGAGTCCATTCACCGGCGAAACCAGCCAGTCCGTCCCCGCTACGATCCGGATATGCTGCTCCGTAAAGAGTTGGTTGAGAAAGGCGTCTTCGACCACGTGCATCAGAACCGCCGGCCAGATCGAATTCGTCAAAAGGCGAATCTCACCATAGACCATTGCCCAGGAGATCATCACCACGATCGACAGGGGGATGAAGGCCGCCAGGCCCAATGTAGTGAAGTTCTGGAGAACAGCGCGATCCAGGAAAAACAGGTAGTACGGAATATGCCAGGCCCCCCAAACGAGTCCGACGATCAAATGGCCCACGAAATCATTCAGGCGCAGGGAGAAAATTTTAGGAGCAAGGTAACCGCGCCAGGCGGCCTCTTCAAAAATATTCTTGACAAACAGCGGCAGGAGGCCCAGCGCGAAAGCCTGAAAGAGCAATCCAAGCGCGTTCAGCGAGAAATTGGGAAATGCGATCAAACCCAAAGCTCTGCCGATTAGCAGAACGAGCGCCGTCAATACGGGAAAAACGAGCAACGCGATAATGTAGCCCACCGTATTCCCCCTGAAGTTTGGCTTGATTCCAAAATCTTTCCAGCCATCCCCGGCAAAAGCCCGCAACAGCAGGGAAATTCCAAGCGGCGCGATCAGCCATAAAAGCATACCAAGGCTGTCCGGGGCCGGGTTGCCCATCAGCAGATCCAATCCCCGCCCAATCCAGCCAATTGCAAGTACAACAACGATGAAAATTGTCAGATTGCGAACTGTAGTTCGCTTACTCTGATTTTGGATATTCATGGCATCGGACTCCTTCAAATATCGATTATCAAATCCGCAAAAACGTCTAGCTCCGGCCGCGCTTGATTTCATCGGAAAATGTCGAATCGTATAAATATTACGAGAGATTATCGACTCTAAACGATAAAACCAAAGTAGCCGATAACCATCCCAAACAGGATCATAAAAATTCCCCAAAGCCGGGAATCTTTAACAAAACCTTTCATATAAAAAAGTGATCTGGGAATTATTACCACAATCACTCCTCCGACCAGCATGATCCAGGAAATTATCGTGATTAAAACACTCCAGTTTTTAATCCAGAGGTTATGATTAACAACCAATATCATTCCGGCGATTATGCCGAAACAACCGGATACAAATGTCAAAGCCGGTGATTTTTCAAATTCATTGACAATATCCCTGAAATTAATCGTACCGATCAGCACGGCAATTCCGGATGAGATATAAACGACCGAAAAGATTTTGGCAATCAGTCTTGATAGTTCCATAACACATCCTCCTCTTTGTTCCATGTGAAGCGCCACGGTTTTACAGTCATAGCCGCTTTGCCATGTTCCATAACATACGGCATAAGCTATTTCTTTTCCGGCACCAATTTTATGTTATCTTGATTAAATGATATCCAGGTATTTCCGGCTTTAAGCGGAAATGTTTTTGGTAGATCACCTGCGTTTGATTTTTTGATATTGCTGCAACTCATTAATCCCGCCAACGTCAAAATAAGTACGAAACTCAATGCGAAGTTCATTCCACGCTTCATAATCATCCTCCAATCTTTAATACATCTAACGAGCGACTGCATGAAGTACGCTTGTCGGAGCACATATATTTTACGCTTCGATTCATGGTCGGAAAATCCCCAAATCTTGTGTTCGTCGGGCAGCCCAAGCCGTTATCTCCATACAACGAATATATCTATTTTATTTCTGCTTATGTTTTTTGATTATTTTTTCCAGGATAATTTCTTGTACAATATTTCCTCTATTTCTTTGAATTGCTTTATTATAGACAAGTCCATATTTTTTTGAGTAATAATCATACCGATGTGATACGTCCGGACAGGTCGATGTAAAATAATGACAATAAACTGTATCGATCTCACCAAGTACTGTATAGTCAGGAATAATCGTAATATTTAATGATTCGCGGCAGCTTACTTTTTCATTTTTCATTAATGAATCTGAATCAACATCACCAGTTATACCATTCATATATCCTAAGACTATTGGATATTCATAAAAAACTGTATCAGAATTTCCCACCCTTCCATAAAGAATATATTTATTATCTAAATATTTCACGAAACTGATCCCTGTCCAATCCGCATGAGTAGTTTCCTCAATAAAATAATCTTTATACTTACCGGTTATGCAAATAGTATCCATAACGCAATTTGTATCTGCTAAGTGATAAACCAGATTTTTATATATCCACGTTGTGCCGACTTCAAGAGGAAAGACAGATGTTAAATCACCTGCTTTAATTGATTCAGTTTGGCTACATTGAACAAACCACAAAAAAACTAAAACCAAACTTGTTAGTTTAAATCTCATGATATATCCTCCCCATTTTTATTATATGATATAACGGACAAGTGTCACCTACGGCGGGGTTGATTTCGCCAATTCTCAAACCATTCAAATACACTTCACAAACTCTCAAAATCATCATTCAAAAAACAGCTCCCGGCGTTATGTGCAGGCAATGGTTATGCTCTCCCTTTACCTATTAATAAATCACGTGCAGATTCTAATGCATCACAACCTGTCAACTTAAAAATTTCACTCTCATACTCTGACATTAATGGAGTACTAATTCCATTTTTTTTAGCATCAATTAAATAAGTTATCCCATCTTGCCCTTTTTTCCCGGCATCATTTCGAGCACTTTCAACAGATAACTCTGCTAATTTAACTGGGGATAATTCTTCAATATTCTGTCCAATGCCTGTATATAAAACACATTCAATTTCTTCAAAATTTTTTAATTATTACTTTATCAGGATCTGTCTCATTAGGAGGTATATAATCTTGGTTACTGCCAATTTTTCCTATTTCTCGTCTCCATAACATATTTCTCGCCTGTAATTCAGAAATACTTACGTCTAATACTAAAACCTTCGCCTTAACTGGAGAACCACCTTGAGAAACAGGAATTAATGTCGGTGCACCATCACGAGTGTTACTAGATCGTGCAAATTCAACCGAAAAAGGAGTTATTGCTTCGATTGTTTTTAATATATAAGGTTTAATTTCAATTCCCGGATTATCAATAAGTGATCCATATGCTAAAATTCCAATCATAGTCTAAAATTCCTTTAATGATTAAATATTGTTATAAATTTGTTTTAATACTATGTGTATTTGATGTTTTAATAAAATCTTCGATAACATTAATTACGTCATTTTCAGTATCAGCCTCAACAATTAAAATACCAGCAAGAATTATCTGATACTTAATCTGATTTTGAACTAATATAGGCATCACATTTATTAGCATCTGATCTTTAATATATTGCACACCTTCATAAGTATGCCCTCTAAAAGTTCCACTATTCAAAGAATACATATTAAAACCTTGGATTTGTTTTGGTAATAACATCTTTCTCTCCTTATTGTTATTATTTGCGAAAAAGTCGTTTTCCTTTAAAGCATAACATATTTTTAAGCATCTCGGATAACTGCCTATAGACCGGGAAATCAATCGAATAAGATTCCGTTTCGGTACAGTATTCCGGGACATCATCGCTGCTTCGGGCCCGGCTCCCCGCGGCGGATTTTTCCGCATACGTAACTTTGTTCATTAGCATACGCTTGATAATTTCCTAAGTACCGTAGCTTAGTTTGCTAACATACGCTTGATAATTTACCGGCAAGCGCAGGTTAGTTTTCCCATGTACCGGAAAACGCGTTCCTGGCGTCCGCCTGTCATTCGTTTCCCGCCGGTTTTCAATCCTTTGTTTTGTCATCGCGGTCCATTCCACCCGATAACTCACTGAGTTTTTCCAATAACTTACTGAGTTGGCAAATTATCTTACTGAGTTAGCCGGATAACTTATTGAGTTATCCAAATATCTTATTGAGTTAGCGGAATAACTTACTGAGTTATCCCGGTAACTCTTTGATTCAGCCAGGCGCAAGCAATCGTTTGGTTCGCTCTTGCCGGTGCTGCTTTGGCCGTCTGACTGCCGAGCACCGGAATTTTTCGGTTTTCAAACAGCATTTCGCTCCGATCCCGATTCACCTGACACATCGGACCTCTAGAACTCTGTTTCGCACTGCCCCAATAACTGGAAAGTCTTTGAATAATAATACGGGCTTTGATTAAGATTGTCAAGTGGAAATTTCAGACAATTAAGAATTAAGCCCCGCTTGTAGCGGGATTCAATTGAGAATTTTTTTAAGAACGAAGAGCGGTCGATACGGGACTATTATTTGAGAATCGCAACAATAGCCAGTGATCCGGGCTGCTCACAAGTACCTCAACAGGCCGAATAGCGCGCTCGGCCGCAGGCGCTGAGACTCCGTGATCTCGGTGCAGGCCGCATAGCCGCAATCGGCGCAGACCTCGTCGGCGGCGCGGCAGCACAGCGATTCGCCATCGACATCCAGCACCGCGGCCACCGGAAAACGCCGCGGCCAATTACCGGATTTCAGGGCCATTAAACCGGCCTGTGAATTGATAACCGGCAGCCCGGCCCGGATACAGCCCAGCAGGCGGTCGATGATCGGAGTACGCTCCCCGGCGGTCAGAAACAATTCGTCGCGCCCGTAGTAGGGCGTGTGGAAGTAAAACATAACGCCGATCACCGGGAATTTTGTCACCTGCACCCAGCGCAGAAATGGCTCGATGCCCTCCGCGGTGTTGCGATCGATCACATAGATAATCGCGACTTTGGGGTGCGAACCCGCCCGGACAGCCTGTTCGACCTGCCGGAAGTGGTTTCCGCGCCGCTTCTCGAAAACGCCGGGCAATCCGTCCATGCTGACCCAGACGAGATCGGCCGCCGTATCGAGTCCCAGCAGGCCATTGGTATAGACATGGACATGGAAAAAGCCGATCCGTTTGGCCTCGCTAACCGCGTCCTCGAGGGTGTAATCTGCGTCGCGCCAGAGCATCGGTTCCCCACCGCTGAAATACAACTCGCGGAATCCGCGCGCCCAGGCGTTATGCATTGCAGCCAGCAGTTGGTCCCGGGTCATGTCGCGCCGGCCGGTGTTGGCAACATGACAGCCCCGGCAGGCCAGGTTGCAGCGGTCGGTCAGCGCGATGCCGTAGATCAGCGGCTCCGGGCGTCGCAGCACCATAAAACGCCACGCGAACGCGGCGTAGAAACGGAGTTGCCGCCACCAGGCTCTCTGAAACCGACGGCCGCCTTCGCGCGTCGCGCCTTGGGGAAGATATTGTGGTTTAGGCGTTTTCAAGGGCTTTTATTGACCGCCAGCAAGGTTGACGCTTCCCTGAGCCGCGCGCAAATAAGCAGGCTTATAAGCATCAGCCCAATGAGCACAATCAGGGGCAGGGTCATTGAGCCCGTTGCCGGGGACTTGAAACTGTCCATCCCGAAGATGAAAACGATCCCTGAAATTTGACCCATGAGTAAAAGCATGCCGTTGGAGGTGCCTTCCGGGGTCGGATAGGTGATTTCGGCGCCATACTGGAATCCGACTGGTCCGGCGCTGAGCAGGAAGAAACCAAAGACAAAAGCGGAGGCGAGCAGGAACCAGTAGCTGGCGGCGAAGGTGATGCCGACCAGCCCCAGGGTGGCACCGATCACGGCCAATAACAAAAATGGCGTTCTTTTGCGATAATGATCGGAGAGTAAAGGAATGACGACGGCGCCGATAATGCCGCCTACAATCATCAACCCACCCGTGTGGCCGGCCTGGATGATCGAGAAGCCTCGCGGCCTGACGATATCTTCGATCCAGGTTGTGACCGCATTGAACACGCCCAGGCCCACGAAGAAGACAATCATCAGGAAAATAAAATTCCTCATTCGCAGGGATTCCCGGAGACCATCAAAAACAAGGGAACGCTCTTCCTGATCGGCGCGGCAGGGCGGCGTCGGAGGACGTTCTTTGACCAATACAAAAAAGACCACGACGGCGATCATGGCAACGATCCCGTAGGTCAGGAGCATGCCGCCGATCTGAGAATGGATCGTAAGATAGGGAGTCAGCACTAAAGCCACGACGATGCCCAGGTACATGGCCAGGGTTCCCAGGCCCGCAGCGGTGGCGCGCTCCCGGATCGGAAACCAGCGGGCCGCCACGGTCGTCACCGCATTGAGGATGAAAGGCTGCCCGATGGCGATCCCGATCTGCGCAATAAGCACGAAAGTGTAATTGGGCGCCAGGAGACCCCGCATCAAGCCAAAGATACCCGTCATGGCTGCGCCGATGCCCACGGCAACCCGGATGCCATAGGTGTCAATCACCCATGAGGCCGGGATCGATATGATGATATAGACGATCATGAAGCTCATGGATAAGAGACCGATGCTGAGATCCGAAACGCCATAATAAGCGGCGGCGCTGCCCGTGATCGGGGCAAAGGTTATCCACATGAGCTGATTGATGGCGACGACGAACATGAACGTAAACAGCACGACCCATCGATATGCATAGATTTTGAAATCAGTTTGTTCCATAAGATAAAACCTCCTGCCGGTTGAAAGAGTAAGGTTAATTCATATTGTCAGGCTTCAACTATAGCATTCGCAGTTGGGCTCTATAAATCCAGTTGAACAGAAAAAGAACACCCACCAGGACCAGCGGTCCGGAAATCGCCAGATAAGCGCTCCAGTGGAATCGCCCCCAGGCCGATACCAGGTAAAACACCGCGAAAGCGTTGAACAGGATCGCCCCAATCCATTCCCAGCGCCACGCTATGATCAATACAATAAGCACAAGGTAGACCGGGGCCAGGTGGATC
>Ga0268276_1002344_pt1 | contig 16330 bp, 14 predicted proteins | sample saktaG_4_FD_190145 | JGI IMG/M metagenome (GOLD analysis project Ga0268276, IMG submission 190145) | Saline water microbial communities from Sakinaw Lake, British Columbia, Canada - sak_2010_1_5_45m | ecosystem: Environmental > Aquatic > Non-marine Saline and Alkaline > Saline ...
GTCCATGCAGCGGTATGCACAACTATATCCGGATTAACTTTTTTCAGTAAAGCCGCTATACCTTTACGGTCCGTTATGTCACAGCCAAAATATTTCTGACCTCTTAGCTCTGACTTCTGGACTCTGAAAATATCTGTCCCGAAAACATCATACGACCCTCGAAGCTCTCGCGAGAGCTCTATCCCCAGCATTCCTTCCGAGCCTGTTATCAATATCCGCTGGTTCATATACTAATTTTTTAGTTTCCTCCACCACATCTTATTTCGGGAGTACCAATTAACTGTCAGTTCGAGCGCATCTTTAAAATCATGCCTGGGCTTCCAGCCCAAAGTCTTTACTTTAGATATATCGAGCGCGTAGCGTTTATCATGGCCCGGACGATCCTTTACAAACTCAATACATTCTTCTCCCTTATCCAATAAACCCAGAAGAGCCTTAGTAAGCTCCATATTTGTTATCTCATTACCGCCGCCGATATTATATACCTCTCCAACTTTACCTTTGTGCATTACCGCGTCTATAGCTTCGCAGTTGTCTATAACAAATAACCAATCGCGCACATTGGAACCGTCCGCATAAAGGGGGATCTTCTTACCCTCCAGGAGATTCGTGACAAAAAGCGGTATTACCTTCTCGGGGTACTGGTATGGACCGAAATTATTTGAACTTCTCGTTATTATTACGGGTAAGCCGTGCGTAATAAAATAAGATCTTGCTAAAAGATCGCCTCCCGCTTTTGCTGCCGAGTAAGGGCTATTCGGCGCTATGGGGCTGGTTTCGGTAAAAGCGCCTTTCGATATGCTCCCGTAAACCTCATCGGTCGATATCTGTATAAATAATTTTGTACCATGCGCTTTAGCCGCTTCAAGAAGCGTATAAGTCCCGAATATGTTTGTGCGCACGAAACCGGACGGATCTTTAATTGATCTATCAACATGCGTTTCGGCGGCAAAATTTAATACTATATCCGCACCCTTTACAAGGGTATTTACAACTTTCGGATCTACAATATCACCCTTTACAAATCTATAATTTTTATTTTTCGCTATATCTTTCAGGTTTTCGAGATTTCCGCAATATGTGAGTTTATCGAGGTTAGTGACGCGGTAATCTGGATATTTGGCGAGAATATGGCGTATGAAGTTCGACCCTATGAATCCCGCGCCGCCCGTAACAAGTATTTTTTTCATTATTTCCGCGATTTTTTCGCTACTAAGTTATTCGCCCGTAACAGCGAATCGAATGTTCCGGAATCGGTCCACCAACCGTCCAGCATACTGTATTCGAGCTCACCCCTCTTAATATACGCATTATTTACGTCTGTTATCTCGAGCTCGCCGCGCCGTGAAGGTTTAAGCGTCTTTATTATATCGAATACCCGTTCATCATACATATATATTCCCGTAACCGCGTAATCGGATTTGGGTTTTTTGGGTTTCTCTTCTATCGATACTATTTTCTTACCCTTAAACTCCGCGACCCCGAACCTCCCCGGGTCCTCAACTTTCTTAAGTAGTATCCTGGCGCCTCTCTGTTGTTTTTTAAATTCCTCCACGGCGCCTTTTATATTCTTTTCTATTATATTATCCCCTAAGATAACGATGATCCTATCTTCATCGGCAAAGTGGCGCGCTAACCTTAGCGCCTCTGCTATCCCACCCTCGCCTTCCTGATAAGTGTAGTTTATATGATTTAGTCCGAACTCCGCGCCATCGCCTAAGAGCCTTAAGAACTCGCCTGCGTGTACTCCTCCTGTAACTATAAGGATATCCTTAATACCGGCGTCTACGAGCGTCTGTATCGGATAATATATCATCGGCTTGCCATATACCGGCAAGAGATGCTTATTAGTGATTTTGGTCAATGGATAAAGTCTAGTCCCGAGACCTCCGGCAAGTATCACGCCTTTTATACCCATGAGCTATTTCCTCCAGTCGTAAGGTATATCATTATCATATTCATCGAGCCTGTATTCATCCGGTTCTTTATAATTATAAGTTTTAGTCGGAGTATTTATCACCACCGCCTCGCAGTCGCTTACGCATTTAAAACCGTGATACACATTCTTAGGTATCGTTACGAGCATAGGATCTTCAAGGCTTATAATAAAGTCGTTCACTTCACCGTATGTTGAAGACGACTTTCTTGCATCATAAAGCGCAAGCCTCATCTTCCCGTGAACGCAAGTAAAATTGTCCTCTTGTAAGCGATGATAGTGCCACGCTTTTACCACGCCGGGCTTCGCGGTCGTCATATATACCTGCCCGAATTTTTTGAAAAATTTATCATCGGCCCGCATTATCTCCATGAGCCTTCCTCTATCATCCGGTATAATCTTAAGCTTCTTTACGTTTACGCCCTTTATCATTTCTATCTTCTCCCTATTCCGGAATACTTAAATCCGAGCGACTTCACTACTTCAGGATCGTAAATATTGCGGCCGTCTATTATTACCGGCTGACGCATAAGCTTCTTTATCTTCTTAAGGTCGAGCTCTTTAAACTCATTCCATTCGGTGGCTACTATAATGCAATCGCAGTCCTCGGCAACCTCATAAGCGTCCTTACATAACTTTACATTCGCATCTAGTACGCTCTTTGCCTTAATCATAGCGGCCGGATCATAGGCCCTTACCCTTACGCCTTCTTTTACCAGGAGCGCTATTATATCTATAGGCGGGGAATATCTTATATCATCGGTATCCGGCTTAAAGGAGAGCCCCAGCACACCTACTGTCTTATCCTGCAGATTCCATATCATTTCCTCTATTTTTTTTATCAATAAGAACTTCTGCGTATGATTTACCTTCTCGACCTCTTTCAATATCCCGAAGTCATACCCGCATTTCTCCGATATGCGTATAAAGGCTCCGAGATCCTTCGGAAAACAGAACCCTCCGAACCCTATGCCGGCATTCAGGAAACTCCTACCGATGCGCTTATCTAATCCTATTCCGCGCGCCACTTCATTAACATCGGCGCCTAGCTTATCACAAACATTTGCTATCGAATTTATAAAAGATATCTTCATAGCCAAAAATGAGTTCGCCGCATGCTTTATGAGTTCGGCGGACTTTATATCTGTCACGACCATCTCGGATTTAATCGGCCTATAGAGCCTTATGAGCAAATCTCTGGCTTTTTTGGATTTTACCCCTATAACGATTCTGTCGGGATTCATAAAATCCTTTATCGCCGACCCTTCCCTTAAAAATTCCGGATTTGATGCGACGTCAAATTCCACATTACGGGGATTATGGACTTTTATGGTCCTTTCGACCCACTCTCCGGTATTGACCGGAACGGTCGATTTATCTACTATAAGCTTATACGATGACATCGAGGAGGCTATATCGCGCGAAACATGTTCAACAAATGTCAGATCCGCTTCACCGTTATCTTTGGGAGGGGTGCCTACACATATGAAAATTATATCTGACTTCTTTACCGCTTCTTTTGTATCGGAAGAAAAGGATAATCTTTTTTCTTTTAAATTAAGTTTTATCAGCTTCTCGAGGCCGGGTTCGTATATAGGCACCTTTCCGGCCCTTAATTTCTTAATCTTGGAAGCATCAATATCCACACAAATAACTTCATTACCAAGATCCGCAAAACAGCTGCCGGTCACAAGCCCTACATAGCCGGCGCCGATAACAGATATCTTCATTAAATACCCCCTATGTCGAACATTATATCATGATATTAATATTGGGGACAAGCGAAAATCCATGCAGACTTTATGGCTGATAATTTGAAGATCCGAACCTGGGCCTTGAGTAGGTACGCTTCAAGCCCACCGGATATTCAGGGAAGGCTTTTAGCGTTAATGCAAACCAGAGGGATTGATCGCCGTTATCCTTGTAATTATAAGTGAGCTCCCCTATCCAGCAATGGAGGTCCCTGGATACGGTATATTCCTGCTCCTCTAAGAAGCCGCTCTTCGCATTGAATCTCTCATAAGCGCGTACTCTCCATTTTTCGTTTATCTTATACATCCCATCCATTGTAAAGAGACTCGTAAGACCAGATGTGACTTTCTCATACCTGTAACCGCTGGACAGGTTCCATTTATCCCCGCCCGCAGCTACGAGATCTATCGAATTGGTCTGCAATGAGTAGTTTGCCGTATTTATAGACATCTTAGCTACCAGATATGCCCAGGAATAAGGTATAAGATCTAGCTCAAAATCCAGGTTCTTAAATTTACCTTTTTCAAGCGGAGAAATGCCGCTATTATCCTGCGTAAAAGCACAGTCGCTTGTTATATAAAGTGTTGCCAGGTCCACCGACGTCATCTGGCCGCCCTGAAGACGCTTCGTCTGAAGTCTATTCGCGATACCAAGGACCACTCCGTTCTGGGATGTAAGCGTGTCTATAGTGTCGAACTCGGTCAAGTTAGTTTTGGAAATAGACGGTGAATGAGAGTAATAGTAGTTTGCCGTAGGGGTTATGATATGGCGAAGATTATTTATGTCTAGCCCCATAAAATTCGATGTCACGTTATATATTTTGTAGAACTTTATCGACGCGTCGAGCCCGGTCTTAAAAATACTTCTCATGAGATTCGTATCGCCCCATTTATTCCTGGAGTAATACGTCTCCTGCACGCCGACATAAGGGGTCAGGTTGAGCGCCTTAAATACACGCGCCGCATACGAGATCTGATTATATGCGTCTACTCTTACTATGCCGATATCTTTCTGGTGCGGCGTAATATCTGTTAAGGTATCATTCAGGCGCCTAGTACCTAAGAAGGTATTATCAAGATATTTAGTGCTTGCAAAGCTCTTATTCAGATATACGGCGCTTGAATTAAGCTTATAATATATAGGGTGATCTTTTGAAAGTCTTAAATTGGGTATATCAAATTTATACTCCGGCAATCTCTCAACCACATCATAAAAATTATTGAAACTTTTCCGAAGCAGAAACTCCGCAGAGTATTCACTTTTTTGGGTGACTACCGATAGATAGTTGTCCGGCAGCGTCCCAAGCTCCTCATATTCATTATAAAAGTAGTCTTTTATCACGTCGGGATCGCTCAATTTATTAAATTCTAAAGTTACCCTAGTGTCGGTACCTTCGCCCATGTCCCAATCATGTCTGGCCTGATAGCGGTATCTCGTCTGTTCGGGGCCCACGGGATCATACGTGGCAGGACCATTATCTTTGGCGTAATAGACTTTGAACGCGCCCGCTCCCAACCTTGGAACGGTATAATAGTGGTTTATGCCTGCTGCCAGGCCGCCTTTCGATCTGTAGTCTAAAAGGATATCACCTTTATTTTTGTCATCGAGATTATATCTTAAAGCCGTCAGGGCATAATAGCCCCACTCCTCACTTTCACCAGGTATTACCGTGATGTGTGTCTTCCTCTCATCGAAAGTCTGAACATAATACGGTAAGTACATCACAGGCACTTTGCCCACAAAGAAAAATATATGATGCGCGACGACTTTGTCTCCCAGATATATCTTCACCTTCTTGGATTGTATACGATAGTGAGGCTTATCTAAATCGCATGTCGTAATATATCCGTAATCCAGATTAAACTGGTCCTTATTGGCGATCTTGGATACCTCTTTAGCTTTTCCGAAAAATGGATTTGCATTGAGATATCCGTCTATAACCGATGCCTGGCGCGTATCGAAATTATAACTAACCTTATCCCCGGTAAAGAAGGCTCCCTTTTGGGCAACTCGCACATTACCCTCAGCGATGGCTTCGCGGGTATCCAGATATACAGTGATCTTCTCGCATGTAAGAAAAATGTCCCTATACTCTATGGAAACATTCCCGACGCCGACCACTCTCTTCTGTTCGTGAAAATACTCAACCTTGTCGCCGTTCACAACCACCGGTTCTGCGCTGCCCGATTTGCCGGGAGCCAGGCTGGGAGCGGGGGTATATTGAGACTTATCTGGAGCTATGGCCTGGGCAGATTCTTCGACAGGCATTTCGGGTAAAATCGATTCTTTTTCCTCTTTCACGGGTGTGACCTGGGTAGGCGATATTTGCCCGACAGCGGATGGCTGGCTGCCGGATCCTTCTGAAATATCAACTGCCTTTGGCTGATCAGGCTCCTTTACAGCGGGCTCTGCGGGCGTTAAAGTCTTTTCCTCTTTGGCTGGAGAAGCCAATTTTGGCAACTCCTCTTTCGGAGTAAGGGAAGCTTCGCGATGCGCCCTTTCTTCCGCCTGCTGCTGCCGCATGGCTTCATCAACAGCTTCTTTGGCTTTAGCTTTTTTAGCCGCCGCCTCTTCAGTCTCTTTCTTTTTGGTTTCTAGCCGGGCTTCTTTCACACGCTCAGCTTCAAGCTTCTTCAGGCGCTTCTCTTCTTCACGCGAAACAACCGGCTTAAGGGCGATACCCATCTTATTTTTCGCGGATTCTAAGAGTGCCGCTACCTTCTTATCTTGGGGATCTATCTCGAGGGCCCGTTCAAATTGGTCCAGGGCTTTTTCGTACATTTCTATTTTATAGTATATTTTGCCTGCCTCGAGATGGTCATTTTTCAGCATCATGCGTCGATAATCCAGGCCTTCTTTTTTTGAAGTACCGGCATGCGCCATTTCGGGACATATCGCGGCAAATACAAAAAACGTAAGCAGAGTAACTAGCATTACCCTGCATTTTTTTATACCATTGTAGGATTGCGATTTCATGGGCGTTATTATACTACTTCTCATGCTTACATACAACGTTTTTGCCGGACCTCTTCCCTTTATAGAGAGCTCCGTCCGCAGCTTCTATAATCCCCTGATGATTTAAGGAGTCGTCAGGATATGTTGCCACGCCTAAACTTACTGTCAGCTTTAGCGTCTCATCATAAGCTCTGAAGACATGATCCTCGGCTCGCTTGCGTATCCTCTCGGCCACAACAAAAGCGCCTTCATTCGATGTCTCGGGAAGCATCGCAGCGAATTCTTCTCCGCCGTAGCGGCAGATAAGATCTATCTCACGAACATTTTCTTTTATTATACTTCCTATGTCTTTCAGAACGACGTCTCCGACTAAGTGCCCATATGTATCATTTATCTTTTTAAAATCATCTATATCGAGCATGAGGAATGAAAATTTAAGGCCATGCCTGGCGGAGCGGCTCAGTTCCTCATCTAGGCGCTCAGTAAAATACCTGCGGACATAAAGTCCGGTAAGCGAGTCCGTTACAGCCATCTTTTCCACAGTCTCGTACAAAAAAACTTTCTTAATTTCCAGCGATAATTGTATCGCCAAAATTCCGAACTTCTCCATTTCGTCCTCGGAAAGATTTTCTATAGTAAGTATAGCTACGGGCTTGCCTCCCACAAGAAGGGGTATCCCGATAAAAGAACTGGTCATTGGATCACCGAGCCCGATATCGTCGGTGTCTGCGCTATTTTTTATATCTCTGATTATTACGCGCTCCGGCCGCGCCAAAAAAAACCTTATCATCTTTTCGTAATCTACGACTCTTTCGGAGCCGAGCGTAGAATCTTCCCGCCAAACCCCATATACTTTACCGAGGTGATTTGAACTAACCCCGTCTTTCTCTAAAACCAAAAGCTCGCACTTTTTGAAATTGAAATTACTCTTTAGAAAATGACTAAAGACTTTGAAGATGTCATTGAATTTAAGCTGGGCCGACATATCTCTTGTTATCTCATATAGCCCTACCGTGGCGGATTCCCGGGCCCTTATATCCTCCTCTGCCAGACGGAGGGCTTCGAATTTTTCCTGTAAAACACAATTTTCCGCATCCATCGCTTCGAGCCTAGATACATACTCAGTTTCCTTCTGTATTATCGCCTTCCTGTGCCAAATAGCCGCTAATAGTATTACAATCGCGATCAGGCAATAAGAAACATATGTTAGCAAACTTTATCCCTCCCGCCGGCCTTCGCCCTGTAAAGACGGTCATCGGCGATCCTGACCAGTTCCTCCACAAGTCCGGCATCTTCCGGGTAAGAAGATACACCTATAGATACCGTTATATTGGCATCCTGCCGTCGCAGCTTTAGAGGCGAATCTTTTATCTTTTTCCTTATTTCTTCGGCTTCGGCCAGCGCATCCGCTTTATCTCTGTCTAGCATGAGTATAACAAACTCTTCGCCGCCATACCTGGCGACAACATCATCCTTCCTTACCGATCGACTCACTATATTAGATAGATGTTTCAATACCAGATCTCCGGACAGGTGGCCGTACCGGTCGTTATAGTCTTTAAACCGGTCAATATCGAGCATCAATACCGCCAATTTCGTCCCTCTTCTCGCGGCTCGCTTTATCTCATCTTTCAGTCTTTCGGTAAAATAGCGCCTGACGGCCAATCCGGTAAGTGAGTCCTTTGTCGCAAGTTCCTGAGTCCTTGAATATAAATATGAGTTCTGTACGGCAAGCGCGCCAAGATAGGATAATATATCCAGGAGCCTTAAGTCGTCCTGCGTATATGCGGCCTCAGCGGGCGAATCCATCCGTAATACTCCTATAACTTTATTTTCACACACAAGGGGCGCCGAGATCATTGAGCGAAACGTCTCCTTTGACACATCTTCGTCATGCAGTGGAAACCTAAAATCTTTCATAATATCCTCTATAATAAGGGATTTCCGATGCCTGAGCACCCAATGATCTAATATGTCTCCCTGCTTTGCCTTGACCCTTGAAGAGCCATGCGAAGCCGATAACATAAGTTCCTGCTTTTCCGTATCAACCAGAAATAACAGGATCCTGCCGGGTTTACCCAATGTCGTCTGGGATCTATCTATTATAAGCCGGCATACCGCATCCAACGAAAGCGATGCGCTAAAAGCCGAAGCGGCTTCCTTCAGCGTCGAGTAGCGCTTGAGTTTTTCGGTAAATGACGAGAGCTCTCTTTTTTTTTCGGCTATTGCATTACCGGATAGTATCATGGCCTCTTCTGACTTTTCCAGTTTTAGAGCGAAGCTATTATGCAGTTTGTTAATTTTTTTGGTAAAGAAATATCCGACAATTGTTGAAGCAAAAAAAGAAATAATTATTATCGGATACCCACTTATTCCGGTTTTTAGTTCAAATACGAGAATCACCGCCGCGCAAAATAGGCTGACTGCCGAGCCTCCAAATGTACCAAAAGCCATCCATGTCAAAAGTATCGATATATTCAGGGATATTAGCGGAGGATACGGATCTGTTGAGGTAAATACAAAATATGTGAGAATAAACAGAATGACTACGGAAATATTTCCTAGGATCTTACTGTAGCGGGGATAAGCCGACATGTAGGCGATCCTTGGTTAGATGATAGTGATATCGGTATCTTTATCAAAAAAGTGAACCTTCGACATATCAAAAACAAGGTCCATGTCCTGATTTATGGTCGGCTTATCATGCCCTCCGACCCTTGCTATAAGAGAGCTCTTACCTGTATTTAAATACAGGTAAGCCTCGGAGCCCATCGGCTCTATAACTTCGCAAATCGCTTTTATTGTATTCTCTTGAGACGCCTCAGACACAAAAAGTTTATCATATATATCTTCGGAGCGTATCCCAAATACGATCTCCTTGCCGATATAAGGCGTAAGAGTCTTCGTCATCGCATCTATTACCTTTACCTGAAATTTTCCTTCATTAAAATATATCTTGCCGTCCTTCTTTATCATCGTTCCGTTGACGAAGTTCATAGGCGGCGACCCTATAAACCCGGCTACGAATCTGTTTACCGGATTATCATAGAGCTTTATCGGGTCCGCTATCTGCTGTATATTACCATCCTTCATGACCACTATCCTGTCACCCATAGTCATTGCTTCGGTTTGATCGTGCGTAACATAGATCATCGTCGTCTGTAATCTTAAATGAAGTTTCTTTATCTCGGTCCTCATCTGGACGCGCATCTTCGCATCGAGATTAGAGAGCGGCTCGTCAAATAAAAATACCATGGGTTTACGGACTATCGCCCTGCCTACCGCAACGCGCTGACGCTGCCCTCCTGAAAGTTCCCGGGGTTTTCTGTGAAGCAGTTTATCTATATCAAGTATCGTGGCGGCGTCTTTTACTCTTGAATCTATCTCAGCCTTGGGATATTTGCGGAGTTTGAGCCCGAAAGCCATGTTTTCGTAAACGCTCATGTGCGGATAAAGCGCGTAGTTCTGAAACACCATGGCGATGTTCCTGTCTTTAGGCGGGACATCATTGACCAGATGGTCTCCAATATAGACCTCTCCGGATGTGGCCTCCTCGAGCCCTGCTATTATCCTTAATGTGGTAGATTTTCCGCAACCGGACGGGCCTACAAATACAACGAATTCCTTATTCTCTATTCCGAGATTTATATCGCGTATAGCCCATACATTTCCGGGAAACACTTTCGATACGCTTTTCAAACTTACTTGTGCCATATCCGTTATCTTATCGTGATATTATTAGTTAAACTACTAACTATTGAGAATTACTCTGGAAGTGGTTCATCAGTCTGGCAAGCGATTCCTTCATATTTTTTCTGTGAACGATAAGGTCGATAAGGCCATGATTCAATAAAAACTCGGATTTCTGAAACCCAGGCGGCAGCTTCTGTCTTATCGTCTGCTCTATTACCCTTGGGCCGGTGAAACCTATAAGAGCTTTTGGCTCGGCCATTATTATATCCCCTAGCGACGCAAAGCTCGCCATTATACCGGCCATTGTAGGGTTGGTAAGAAGAGATATGAAGAGGCACCCTTTTTTATGGTGGCGCGCAAGCGCCGCGGAAGTCTTAGCCATCTGCATGAGGGAGTACATACCTTCGTACATCCTCGCCCCGCCGCCGGAGCCCGACACTATGATAAGCGGTATACGCTTCTCGGTAGAATGCTCTATTAAGCGGGTCAGTTTCTCACCCACCACCGACCCCATCGATCCCATTATGAACCGTGAGTCCGTAACTCCAAATGCGACGGGTGCCCCGCCTATAGTTCCCTCACCGGTCACCACTGCATCTTTTAGGCCTGTCAGTTCCTGGTCTTTCTCAAGCTTCTCTTTGTAGGTCTTCGGCCCCTGGAAATTCAGAGGGTCGAGCGACACCATATCGGCATCGGCCTCAATAAAACTGCCTTCGTCGAGCGTCAGTTTTATCCGCTCCCTGGCGCTAAGCATAAAATGAAATCCGCATTTATGGCAAACTTTAATATTTTCATCCAGCTTTTTATTGTATATGAGTTCATTGCAGTCGTCGCATCGCGTCCAAAGGCCATGCGGAATATCGCGTTTCTTGGCGATCTTTACTATCGTGTACTTTGGTTTTCTGGGAAATAGTGGCATAAATTAGCGTTTAAGCAGCTCCCTGGCTTTGTCAACTGCGGAAGCGGCATCTCTGGCAAAAGCGTCCGCTTCTATAGAATCGGCAAAACTCTGCGTTACCGGCGCTCCTCCGACTATAATTTTTACCTTATCGCGCAGGTTCGCGTCTTTTAGGGCTTTTATCGTCTCGCGCATCGAAGGCATTGATGTAGTTAAGAGGGATGACATCGCCAATATATCGGCGCCCGATTTACGAACGGCTTCGACAAATCTTGCCGGAGATACATCTATCCCGTAGTCTTCCACTTCGAAACAGACTCCTCTCATCATCATGCTCACAATATTCTTACCTATATCGTGAAGGTCGCCCTTTACGGTACCTATTATAACCTTACCGATCGGTTTTATCCCGCACTTTAAGAAATGCGGCTCCAGTACAGCCATGCCGGAATGCATCGCTTTAGCCGATATAAGAACCTCCGGGATAAATATCTCATTTTTCTTGAACCTTGAACCTATCTCTTCCATGCCCGAAATAAGCGCCTCGTCCATAATCTTCCTTACTTCTAACCCGGAATCAAGCGCTTTTTTTACCAAATCTACTACGCCGACGCGGTCGCCTTTTTTCAACGCCGCCTTTATATCGTTAAATATTGTTTCTGTCATACCTACCTCACATCGATATTTTAATGCTTATTTATTACTAGCCCCGACACAGGTTTCGGATAAAAATAAGTCGCCTTCCTCGGCATACGCTCACCTATGTGAGCTATGCGTCGTACCTGCCAGGCCTTCGTCGGATTGAGGAAGAAAGCTATTTTAAACTTACCGCTACGCACCGCGGCTGCCGTTTCTTCCGGGGATTTAAAAAAGTCTATATTATCGTCGCTATCGCTTATACCTAGAACATTTTGGAATATAAAAAGGTGAAGTATGGAAACATCGAGCCTCTTCCAATCTTTTGGCTTATTCTTTATCGCATTGTCGGAATACCTGACATCCTTTAAGCTTAATATTAAAAAATCTTTGCCGCCCATATACATGCCAAACGTATGACTGCCGCTTAAAGCCTCAAGCCTCGACATCATCTTCGAAAGCGTAGACATCTTTTCTATGCTAAAAAACTTTTCGAGCCGAAGTATGGCCTCGGCCTTTGATAGGCCTCCTATATCTTTAGCAACCCTGTGAGCCGGAAGCACTGTAAGCGCCTTTTCTTCGGACTCTACAAAGTAAGCGAGCACGTATTTTGAGCTTTCTTTTTCTGAAGCGGATAAATCTTTCTTCTCAACTTCCCTCGCGTACATGCGGGCGACCTCATAGCGGTGGTGGCCGTCGGCGATAAATACGTCGCTCTTATCCAGAGCCTTCTCTATCCTTTTTATATCCTCTGGATCGTCTAAGACCCACATCTTGTTATTAACGCCCTGAAAATCCACGTCGATCTCCGGTTTATTTTTAGAAATGAACCGACGTAACACTGAGGCGACCTTACGGCCCTTATCCTCATAAAGGACAAATATAGGACTCAAGTTACACTTAGTAGCGCGCGTAAGGCTTAAGCGGTCAAGCTTCGGAGCTAAAAGAGTATTCTCATGAGGCAGAACTTTTGTCTTCCTGCCGAGGTCGAGACCCATCCTGCAGATAAAACCGAATCTATCTATGGTCTTACCGCCATATTTATACCGCTGAGTATAGATATATACGGCCGGCTTCTTGTCACAGATAAGAATACCTTTCTCCACCCATCCATCTAAAAGCTTCGCCGCGCGATTATAACGATTATCCTTAGCATTATCCGCCTTCTTTATTTTGCCGAGTATGAGGCGTATTATATTGTTCGGATGTTTACCGTATAATTCATTCTGGAGTTTCGGAGGTATTATATCGTATGGTGGCGCTACCACCTTGGAAATATTCTTTACCAAGTCCCTGTTGTACCTTAATGCTCTAAACGGTCGTATCTTTGGCACCTAAATGTCTCCTTAACAAAAGTAGCGAACCTACCACAATGCCGGCGGCATCCGCCAAAAAATCAAGAATATCGGCCTGCCTTCCCGGTATAAGCACCTGATGCCATTCGTCAATGGCAGCATAAAATATGGCTATGATTATAGACAAAACAATAGTCCAAGACAAGCTAATTTTCGGACCTTGGCCAAGCATAGCCCTTGTAAGAAGAATACCAAATACCAGAAATTCCAAAAAATGAGCAAACTTATCCGTTCCTACAATCCCTAAATCCGGAATATTTACAGCCGGGACCGATGATGTATAGAATATGATGGCCGCCCAGACCGCCACAGGAACCCAATATCTTATATAGGAAGGGTTTAGCTTAATGCTTTTTACCTTTGTTGAGCGAACACCCGCCACATCCGCCGGACTTAGTTTTTTCGCAAGAATTCGGGGGCGGGGTCTTCTTCTTATAATCGGTCTCATAGAACCCGCTGCCTTTGAATATTACACCGCTACCCTGACCTATCAGGCGGCTCACTTTGCCCTTACAGTAAGGGCACTTTTTTATAGGATCATCTTTCATCGGCTGAAAAAGATCGAACGACTTACCGCATTTTGAGCATTCATATTCGTATGTAGGCATTTTATTTAAACACTCTCCTCATCTTTTCAACGAAGGTTCGCGATAGCGGGCCGGAATTATCTCCAGAGACCCTGGAGAACTCCTTCAGAAGCCTTTTTTGTTCCGAATTCAGATCGGTTGGAACCTCCACCTGGACCTTAACAAGTTCGTCTCCTATGCCTCGGTCATGTAAATGCGCTACGCCCTTACCTCTTAATCTGAATATCTTGCCGCTCTGGGTACCGGGCGGAACTTTCATCATTATCTTGCCCGATAAAGTAGGGACCTCGATTTCCCCGCCCAAAGCCGCCACTGCGTAACTTATCGGGATCTCACAGAAAAGATCTGATTCATGGCGCTCGAACATAGAATGACTTGCTACGGATATTGCCAGGTAGAGATCGCCGCGAGGACCGCTTTTTTCACCGGCCTCGCCCTCTCCGTGCATCCTCAATCGCGATCCGGAATCGATGCCTGCAGGGATCTTCACCGTGATATTGCGTTTTATTTTGACCCGCCCTGAACCATTGCAGTTAGCGCATGGCGTCTTTATAACGGATCCTTCTCCGCCGCATTTAGGACACGCCCTTACCATATTAAAAAAACCGTTGGATGAATTGACCTGGCCTCGTCCGCCGCATGAAGCGCACCTTTCAACCTTTGACCCCGGCTTTGCTCCGGTGCCCCGACATTCGTCGCAGGTCTCATATCGCGGTATGACTATCGTCTTCTCGCCGCCAAATACCGCGTCTTCGAAACTTATCTCCATCCGATACTCGAGGTCGGACCCGCGCCTCGGGCCGCCGCTTCTTCCGGAGCCGCCGCCGAATGATTCCGATCCGAAACCAAAACCATGAAGGAGCTCGCTTATATCAACCTCACCCCACGCGTTCTTTAAATCGTCGAAGTGGTGGAAATCTTGTCTGAAATCAAAGCCGCCCTGACTGAACTGAGGATCTACGCCCGCATGACCGTATTGATCATATGTGCCCTTTTTCTTCGGATCCATCAGGACCTCATAAGCTTCTGAGATTTCCTTAAACCGCTCCTCAGCCTCTTTCTTCTTCTCAGGCACCACCCTGTCGGGATGAAATTTGAGGGCCATATTCCTGTAGGCCTTTTTTATCTCATCCGCAGTAGCGCTCTTAGCAATACCGAGGGCTTCGTAGTAATCTTTCTTTGCCATGACTTCCTTTATTAAAACCTACACCTAGTTATGCTTTACCAGCTCTCCTTCGAAAAATTTTTTCCGGCTTACACGAAAGGCCCCTCGAAGGGGCGGGTGTTGAGCGGGGCGTCGAAAATCGCGAGCGGGCATGGTTTTTTGCCCTCTATATACTATGTGCAAAAAGAGCGAGCGATTTTCCGAGCGAAAATTTATCGCTGGAAAATTTTCGCGTCCCCGCGAAACACTCGCCCCAAGAGGGGACTATTCCGCGGGGAAGCCTAAAAAATTTATTTCTTCTTATCCCCATCCTCGGCAGTAAAGTCCGCGTCGATGATGTCGTCTTCTTTCTTCGGCCCGGCGCTTTCGCCCTCAGGTCCGGACCCTGCTTCTTGCCCCGGCCCATTCCCTCCGGCTCCCTGACCATTCTTCTGCTGTTCCTGAGTCTTCTTATATATCTCCTCGGCCAACTTATGAGAAACTTTCGAGAGCTCTTCCATCTTTTTCTTAACGCTCTCGGTATTTTTATCCTTCATCGCCTGTTTCAGCTCATTTAGCCTCGCCTCTATGTCTCCGCGCTCGGTCTGACTGACCTTATCGCCGTAATCTTTCAGCGCTTTCTCGGTAGCATAGGCAAGAGTATCGGCCTGATTCAGCACATCGACCTGCTCTCTGCGCTTCTCATCCTCCGCCGCGAACTTCTCGGCCTCTCTGACAAACTTATCGATATCTTCTTTCGACATCTTCTTGGGGGCAGTTATCTTTATCGACTGCTCCTTCCCCGTACCTAAGTCTTTTGCGCCGACGTGAACTATGCCGTTGGCGTCAATATCAAAGGTAACCTCTATCTGGGGTATGCCGCGCGGCGCCGGGGGTATCCCGACTAAGTCGAAGCGTCCCAGGTCTACGTTATCATCGGCCATCTTACGCTCTCCCTGTAATACCCTTATTGTGACGGCCGTCTGGTTATCTGCCGCTGTTGAGAACGTCTGGCTCTTCCTCGTGGGTACAGTCGTATTGCGCTCGATGAGCCTCGTGGCAACGCCTCCTAAGGTCTCTATGCCGAGCGATAACGGTGTGACGTCAAGAAGCAAGACGTCCTTAGCGTCACCGGTCATGATAGCGGCCTGTATCGCCGCGCCCAATGCCACGCATTCCATCGGATCTACGCCGCGTTCCAATTTCTTTCCCACATAGTCCTCTACGAACTTCTGGACTATCGGCATCCTCGTAGGCCCTCCAACAAGGATTATTTTATCTATCTTCTTAGCGTCTATCTTGGCATCGCTTAAAGCGCGTTCGATCGGGCCTTTGCACTTATCAACTATAGGCTGGATCAGCTCGTCTAATTTG
>Ga0268276_1002347_pt1 | contig 16322 bp, 18 predicted proteins | sample saktaG_4_FD_190145 | JGI IMG/M metagenome (GOLD analysis project Ga0268276, IMG submission 190145) | Saline water microbial communities from Sakinaw Lake, British Columbia, Canada - sak_2010_1_5_45m | ecosystem: Environmental > Aquatic > Non-marine Saline and Alkaline > Saline ...
ATTGAAAGGTTTGTCATAGTTGGTTCTCCATGTGTTTAAAAGTTATAAAAAATAAAGTAATAAATGAAAAAAAGTAAAAAAGAATCATAAAATATCATGAAATGCAGATTCATCGGAAACCGGGCGGATAGAGCGCAAATATTCTTCCCGATCGTGAATCTTTTTTTGTAAAAGCTGTTTAGTGGAGCGTGAAATCTCGGCTATTTCGTCCGGGGTGGCAATATTAGTGTCTCCTGGCTGATCTGGTATGGGCTTTGGCTGGCGCGTCCAGCGACGATCTTGAAGATAACTCGTCCGGATTTCATCATAAAAAACTGTGGTATATTGGCGGCGGTTGGTGTGGCCGGAGGCTTTCAAAAGTCCAATTTTCCTTAAAAAACTTAATCGTTTACGGGCGTATTGTTGCGAAATATTAAGTTCCTCTGCGACCACCCGGCCAGAGCAAAGCGTCCACCAGTCGCCGGTATCTTTACTCCTTTGGCGAATAAACCGACGATGCCAGACCGTCCGATCGCAGATAAACCAAAAGATTTGCTCGTCGATGTTTAAATGTTTGTTGGCGTGTAGAATTTTATCAACACTGAACGGCCAGTAGAACTTTCGACGTGAGTTAGTGTTAGGGTAATACGTCAAATTTCAAGTCGATCCAGGAACCTGCGCCGTCGTGACGCTGATGCTGTTCAGCGATCCCGATCCGGATCGGGATAACGGCGCGTCATCCCTGGAATTCTTTTGATTGGTTGATTGATACAGCATAAATCACGGTGGAAATCTACATAATAAAAAATAGATTGTCAACCTATCCAAAACAGTGTTGATCATAATCTGGATATGAAATGAAGCCAATTTAAGCAGCCGGTGGCTGCTTGGGGCGTGCCCGTGACGGGATGGCTGGGATATCCGATTCAAAAGTCCGCAAATGATTGGAGTGAGGAACGAGCGCCAATCTATATTTTATTAAATATATATCTTAAGTACGCACGACGTGAACTACGCGCATTACAAGCGCGAAGTTTCGGAAGGGGCGCGCTGCCGGCCCAAAAGGCCGGATTTCAGGTCGGGAAACTCCGCGCCTGGAAAAATTGCTCTCGTCGAGCGTTAAAAGTGGGTAAAATAGACCTGAATCAGAATATCAGGTGGTCACGTCGGGAAACTCCGCGCCTGAACGTCCTGATCATTGGCTGAATGGTAGAGTGAATTGACTATTTGAATCAATTACGTTTTGATTCGAGATACGATCACAGGCTTTTTTGAAGGTTTCAAAGTCCGATTCGATCCCGATATATTGACGATTAAAAGCCCTGGCGACTATACCGAAAGTCCCGGAGCCTGCAAAAGGATCTAAAATTATATCGTTAGGACCAGAAAGCGATTCAATGTAATAACCGGCGGTCGATTCGTCCTGTTGCCAGGGGTGAAACACCTTGTCCGATCCGGAGCCGGTGTAAGCGCCTAAAACCGGGTGGGTTGGCTTAATGTTATTCAGGGTGTAACAGAGGATCGAAGTATATTTAGAAATTACAAGTCTCTGCCATAGCAGGGGGGATTTTTCCCGGTGAATCATAATAAAATCGTAAAAGTAGCGTAGATGCTCGGAAAGCCTGATTATAACGTTTTCTTTCCAATATCCGCCGCAATAAAAACACGCAAATCCGGATGGTTTTAAAATCCGGGCTGTTTCGGATGCCATGATAGAATAAAAATCCAGGGTGTCCTTTTTGTAGGGCGGATCGGTAAAAACCAAGTCAATAGAATTGGGCGGAATACTATAAATCATGTATCGGAAATCTGCACAAAACAGGTGAATCTTTCCAATATTAAAATAACGGGGTGTCTTAACTAAATCCGGAAAGAACTTTTTGATATTCATGTCAATAAATCTCCTTGTGAAACTCAATGGAAATCAGATAATCGATCATGTGTTCACCGATAAACTCGGTATAGGCCGGGGGAATTGCCTCGGATAACTCACGATCGGTCATCCAGTCAATTCCCATAGCGATGCTACGTTGATAAAGTGAAGGCTCAGGAGAATATAAGCCTTTGTGTTTTGTGCTACCAGATATATGAATAGTTTTCCTGGGGTGTGAACAATGTGGGGTCATAAAAAATAATCCAGGTGATAATTCAAAAAGCCTGTGGCGGCGAATGGGTAAACAAAACATTGATCCACAGAGTAAAAGCGGGTTGATCATGTGGGATCGAGCTCCAAATACGTTTTCGAGAACATAGGGAATAGATATTGAAGAAAGGTAAAGTCTTGCCTGGTCGATATAGCGGGAAAAATTAGTTTTATTGTGTGGAGCGACCGACCATGAATAGCCCTGGCATGGTGGGCTTAAATGTACTAAATCGAAATGGTGATCATCGCCAAAGATGCTTTCAAGAAATCCGGGAATCTGCCAGGCCGAAAGAATTTTCATAGCGTCGTACTGAATAAACCTGAACGGATAGTGATGCTGGGGTTTGTTATCAACTCCGGTCACTTCAAAACCGGCCCGGTGGTAGCCTGCGGCGGCTCCTCCGGCTCCACAAAAAAGATCGAGACACTTATAAATTTTCATAGTAAAACGTAAAAATAAAGCCTGTGGTGAAAAGTGTTATACGATTACGTAATATGATTTCACGTCGGGAAAAAGGTTACTATGCCATTTTAGGCCTATATACAGACACCGGCTGGGGGCGGATCGTTTAAAACTGGGCAAATGGCGCGGCCTGGGCGTTATTTTTTGTTGTTGGGATCGGTGCCGGTAACGCGGCCAGTCCAAAGTTGATAAACATCGAAGAAATCCTGGAGGGCTAAATCGACGACTTTTGAGCGTCCGCCCGTCGTGAATCCAAGTCGGACGGCGATATCGTCGATGGTTTTGAGGGTGATTTCGTCAACTCTTACGTTGATATTGAGATTCTTGGCCATAAAAGGTTCTCCTATTTTGTTGGTCAAGTATAGTTAAAAATGTAAAACAATGCAATAGAAAAAAGTGTCACAAAAGCGATACAGTGAAATTATGATCAATGAAAAAATGTAAAACAAACGAATTTACGCATAACACATTTTATGTAAACTTGGTTGCTGAAATGTAAAACGGAGCCGAGCGGGTGTGTGTTGTGGTATATATTTAAAAATGTAAAGCAAAAATACCCGGCCGAACCGGCGGCTTAAATCAAGAAACTCGGAAACTTGATTATATGTCTGATAGTAAAACAGCCTAAAAACTAATCAGACAAAAGGCAGGTAGAATGCCTTGTGGCCGTCGAAACAACCGGGTAAGGGATAAAATACGATTAAATAGGGGCACGCATCCAGCCTTTATCGATATAGGTCTTAACAACGACTGGAAACGCATAGGAAAGATCGATCGCAATATCGGGGATGCTGAAAAGGTGATAGCCATCCGCCTGAACGAATTTATGATAGCGATCACAGCCAGGATATTTGTCAGATAGTGGAAAAGATGAAAACCTATCGAATAGTGAGCGCCTGGTGACAAAAACGCCACCGTGATAATCTGAGGCATAATTAGGGCCGTGTCCTGGTTGTTTGGCAAAGAAAATGGTACCACACCTGGGATTATCAATAAAAGACTTAAGAATCGTCTGAAAAAATCCGGGAAGTAACTCGATATCATTATCCATTTTCATTATAAAATGAATATGGTCCGGAATAGAATAATTTTTAATCTCCTGTAGACAATAATTAGCGTTAGGAAAGTTACCGCGAACAACGGAAATGAGATTGGAAGATAAAAAAAGATTGTCAATCTCCTCGGAATTATTGTCAAAAACCGTGAGGCTATGGACAAGATTGAAAGGACCAAACTTCATAAGAGAATTTATTGAAAGCCTGGTAAAGTAAGAGCGATTCCAGACCGGCATTATAACGAGAAAGGGCTGGTGTAAATCTATATCTGAACGCGACATATAAGAGAGCCCTCTAAAACATAAATTGTAAATTTACCGGCGAAGCCAAGCTTGTAAAATAAGTCCCGAAAAGAATCGACTGTATATTTTCGGACGTGTTCGGGGCACTGATCGGGACCAAGGCGATCATTGGGAACGGTAAATATAGCCTGGTGAGTAGCAGCGCCGGCGCAAAGGGTAATGATCCGGGCCGGATCGTCAACGTGTTCAAGAATCTCCATAGCGACAACGATGTCCCATGATCCGGGAAGTGAATCGATATTTAAGAGATCGGCAACATAATATTTCCCGGGCTTTGATTTCAGGGCGGATTCGCAAAAATCGAGGCGCTCGTAAATGACAACGGCTGGAAGATAGGGCGCGAGAAAGCCCGGACCGGATGCGACGTCTAAAACTCTTTGAGAAAAAGTACAAAGGTGAGCGACAAACTTGAACCGGACGATGTGGCAAACGTCAAGTGGATAAACGGCAGAGTTCTGGATCCAAAGATCGTTCCAGTGATCGAGGGTGTTGATGTTATCCGTCAAGGCTTGAGAGAGGGATAAATTTTATAGACGATTGCAAGTAATTTATCAAGAATACCCAAAGCCTCGTCCGCTGATAAATGGTGATCGGCCATAGCAGTTCTATATTCTTTGATTACTGCAGTAACTTCGGCCTCGGCCGATAAAACGACGTTAACGAGAGTAAAACCTATTTTAAAAAACTTCCAGATAGACATAAAAAAACTCCTTTTAAGGGTTATTTAAAGATAGATAATTGAAAGAACTTTAGATTATTTGATGGGGTAGCGATCACGGTGGACAATTTAGGGATTATTTTTTTGGGTTTCAAGCGGCAATTTACAAGGTCGATATCTCTATTTGGCGTAATGAGTCTGTAAGCGTAGTGCTGCGCCTTCCCTTTGTAGCGTTTGGTTTGAAATTTTATGCCGCCGCGGCCGGCCAGGTCGATGTTCTTTCGCTGGTTCCATCCCCAGCCGAATAAATCGACTAATTCGGCGGCCTCGTGCCAGGCACGATCCAGGAAGAATGCCAGGACTTTTTGACGTTGTAGAGCGAATTCGTCGGGATTGGGTAATTGATTGAACATCTGTAATCTCCTTTATTGTGAAGATTTAGGTATAAACCTGGGGTGTTTTTCTCCGTCGGGTGTAATTACTTCCAGATCATGGATTTTAAAAAGTCCGCCAAGTGTCCAGTTACAGCCCTTTGTTTTATCCCATCTACCAACACAAGAAAAGGCTAGATATTTTTCAACCTCGTCAAAATCTTTTCCGGCACCGGCTTTGATAAGATCGTTTGCTGATTGCAGGGTTTTACACTTTGGACATTCAAAATTTACGTCAATGATGGGGACTCCCTGGGCGCGAATGGCTTGTTTGAATTCTTCTAATGTCATAGTAATCATAAAGATTTTCCTTTTTGTGATTTATTAATTATCCGGATGATTTTTTCAGGTGCGTCATATCGCAGGTGGCAAATCTGGCATAATGCCCGGAGCCGATCATCGGTTACGTTGAAATTAGTTTCATCGTGGTCAAGGTGTGCGATAGTAAGGACCACTCGCTTTTTACTTACCAATCCGCCGAGACTTTCACGGGTGGCGTCGCGCTCGTCCCTAAACCAGACATGGCGAAAACTATATCTTCCAAGCTTGCGGCAATAAATCACGACACTAAAAACGATGGAATTATTATCCAGACCGCAAAACTCACATTTATTGCCGGCTCTGGTAAGGATCCGCTCGCGGATTTCTTTCCAGTTGGGCGGATATTTTGAGTAATTAATTGGCATAGATTAAAATTAACCTGGTAAATTTACTTTTTTAACAGGGTTTCCAATTCGATAGTGACAAACCTTGCACATATACTCAAAACCGATTTGGATTGAAACGGGGGTACATCCATAGCCTTCAACATATTCACCGTTTGGATTTATAATATCGAAAACAGAAACTATTGACCAATCTGATGCTTTACAATGAGGACAATTACCCGGTTTAAAACTGGAATTTATAGTAAATAAACGAGCCATAAAACCTCCTAATTATTTGTTACATGGTTGTTTGTTAAGAATATCTCTTATGCCTATTTCAAGATTATTAATGAGATTTTCATAAGAAAGTGGATCATTGTCTTTAGAAGTTTTTTTCGCATATTCGAAGTAATCAATTTCTGTTAAGGATCCGGAGATCAGGACGTAGTAACGGCCTGTATCATCGAAGCCGTTCATAAGGTGGCGACACCGGCCGGAGCGTCCGTTACAGGGTGAATAGTCGGAGCAAATCAATCCGCATTCGACCTCACCTTCTCCGCCGAGTCCCCGGTGGCAATATGTCCAGGTGTTTGTAACTCGTTTCTGGCCGATTAGGTATAGAGGACCAAAATCATCCTCTTTGTAGGTGATATATGCAGAAATATCGGTCAAGGTCAAAATTCCGGAATCCTCGTAATTGTGAACAATAAAATATATGTCGTTTTTAGTCAAAGTGACCTCCCACTATCTGAATCAAGCGCCGGATGCGCTGACTTTGCTGATTTTATCAAGATGATTACAAAGGTGCTGAATAGTAGAACAGATCAAAGTTTCGGAATATTCGCGCTGATATAGAGAAAGCGTTGCAAAACGGGTAAGACTAAGGCCATGTTGAGTGATCAATATCTCTGCGATTAATTCGCCGTCTATTTCAGCGTCTTTAAAATCGTGCTCAGAAGAAATTAGATTGATTTTATTGATAACATAGCCTGAATTAATATCCAATAGAGATCTGATTCGAATAGGAATATCCGAATTAATTTTAGACTTTACAAAAGAAGAAAGAATATCATCCATAAAAGACACTCCTAAAGTAATATGAATAAAACTAAAATAAAGACAGCAAGGATAAAGGGAATAGAAATAAGCTTGAAGAAACAGGACCGGCAAAAATAATATCCAAGTAATCTAAAAGAATGATCAGGACAAGAAACTGCGCTGCAGTGAATACAAACGTTAATACAGGATGGATAAGTCTGTTTCTGGCAAACGGGACAAAAATGGGGGCTGTTGCGGATAAACATAAATAAAACTCCTTAAAAAAAGTGATATTGCAAGAACATATCGAGAATAAAGATAAAGGCTGTAAAGACCGGATATAGAAAAGAACTTAATCCGGAAGGATCCGGGCCAAAGATCAAGAGAGTAATAAAGTAGAGAGAGAGAAAGCAAAACCATAGATAAAGAAAAAGGATCATGACAGGATAAACCTCATAAATACATTCAAGGTCTTTTTGCGCCATACGGCACTGAAAAAATCGGAAACTTCTGGATAGAAACAAAAGAGGGATGATATTTCTTTCTATCACGATGACAATAAACTCCGGATTTACGCCAGGCTCCAGTAAGCTGACCGAAAAAAAAGAAATAGCGAAAATTATCATTCAACTTTTGAATCTTTTCAATATCATCCTTGAGTGATCGGCAACGTCCATGCGATCTACAATAACGCCGATAAATGGACAAAATAAAGGACAGGCTGTCGCCGGATCCGGATTGAACAACGCAAAAGTGAGTTTGAAGATTTGTTTTCATTATAAACCTTTCAAAAATACGATCTATATCGGACAATAAATGTGCCAAATCAAGAGATAGTGATAATACAAGAGGACAACACTATATGTGGTATAAAATAAAAAAAAGGATGATTAAAACTCTCAAAAATGAGAAAAAAAACGGGTAGAAAATCTCAATAATGATAAAATGGTCAGTGTTTTAAAGATCGATGACACTTATGACAAAGGATCTGAAAAGGGATATTGTCAGGCTGATCGAGGTGGGTATAATCCAGGATATGGATCTCAAGACGAGCATGAGATCCGCAGAGATCACAGTGATAATAATTATTGAAAGCGATCGATGCTAATTTTCTTCGTAAAACAGAATGGGAGCGGAGATAAAGAGACTTGTGGTCTAATGGTGGATTAGAAATAGTCAAAGAAAGGATAAAAAAATTATATAATAAATAAAAAAGAATGAGATAATATAGAATACTGCAGTGAATTAGGCCTATGCTGACATGACGACGTTTACGAGAGCAAATCCCATTTTAAAAAACTTCCATAAGCTCATAAAAACCTCCTTTTTATTTAAAAAAAAACATAAATAATCTTTGGTTAAGGGTAGACAAGGATTTCGATTATACCGCCCCAGCCATCAACTTGAGATCCATCCCATGAATCACCAAATATTGTTAAGGCAATTTCATTAGTCTCGATCGTTATTGTTCCAAATATTTCTTGATTGAATGCCAGTGTTCCTATTTGGAATACTGCAAATGTTTTGTGTTCTGGAAAAGTACCAATTATTTTACAAGCGCCAACACTAACCCTAATTAATTCAGGAACTTCTCCCAAGCTATTTTCCAAAATCGTAGCTACTGGTGCTGATGAGCTTAGATCCAGCAGTTCAGTACTATTTGTCCATTTTGTTGGAGTTGTTCCAGTTGCTATGAACTCACAATTAATAGTGTTGACTGTACCAGCTACAACATTTGCGACATTAGAGAAATCATCATCACCATATAGCTCACTATTTTGTAAATATCGGTGTCCAACTTCAAGTGTTCCATTAGTCATAGTACCAGTTCCGCTACCCTCTTGTGTAAGCAATGCCCGGTAGATTTTTACTCCGGGTACTGGCAAGGCTAATTGTGTCCAGGCCATAACCCCGTTTGTATTGATAAACAAAACCTTATTGGTGGTGTCAAAGCAGATTTGATTTAAAGGGCCGGTAAGCGATCCGTTTGGAGATCCGGCGTTAATCATAAAAGGTAAATGAAGTTCTGATCCAACCGCGTTTTTGTGTTCAACATCTGACATGATATTTATCTCCTCAAAAAATAACGATTGTTTAAAGAATCAACATAGTTATTGCCTAGGCTATCAACAATATAATATATGCTGAAAAGCGACGAGCGAAAAATGTGTGAAGACGGAGAAACGCGTCCAAAAAGATCAAAGGTGTGTAATCGAAAATCAACAGGTCTTGAATTTTCATAACCGGTAGAAATATCCTTATGCTCTAACAAGCTGGAACAGGTAAAACCAAACTTCCATGGCTGTGAAGATGTCTTATACCGAGATAAAATGGGACGATAATTACAAAAGATGAAAAGATTGGAGTTAAAAGGGGATGACCAGTTAATATCGAAGGAACCATTACCGTAACAAATACAAGTAACACCTAAAACATGTGCTGGTGTGGATGGCGTTGAGGGTGGAAAAGAAATAAGATGTGATAGTCCAAAAGCATTAATTAAAACCATATTTAATTTCATAAAGGCCGAAAATCCGGGAATGCCAGGCGAAATTGAAGATCCGTAACTATTCCAAAGATCCTTATTGGTCTGAGCAAGAGAATACCAGTATCCGGAAAGGGTAGAAGTAAGACCGCGAATTTCAGACTGTTTAAGGGAAGATGGTTTGATAGATGGCCGACCGGTCTTTTTGATATAATTGATACCTCGGGATGTTGCAAGTGTTGAATCACTTAATTTTCCATTTATCGAGGTAACGAGTCCGGAATATTTTACTTTAGCCATGATAAAAGTCTAACAATGGTTTTTAAAGTGTTTCACAGTGAATATTAAAAAGAAAAAGTGAGAATGTCAAAAGTAATAAAAAAGAATGGGCCTGGTAATAAACCAAGCCCATTTGTGCAGACACAGGAGCTGAACCGGGGAAAAACTGCTACACGGTCGTAGCGGAAAGGACAGAAGTCCACGGAGACACACGGCCGAAGGCATCGAAAGTTCTCGCCCTCATTTTCATTACGGTGCCGGCAGGATAATCGGTAGCCAAGGCTACGCAAAGATCGACTGCGTCGGCAGAAACACCGAACTTGAAAGCAGGGTTCGAGTTGTTGTCGAGGCCTGGCATCGGCCAGTAGTCTACGACTGCTACGTCAGTACCCGTTGAAGGACCAGTCCACTCGATACAGAAATCACCGGAGCCGATCGCTGAAATGGTGAAACCCGAGATATGCTCAGGGGTTGAAGGGGTGGAGGGAGGCGCCGAAAGCCGGGCCGAACCAGGACAATACTTCTGTATAACCTGATTTGACGCAACAAAGGCGTTCAACGGAGTCAAGGACGTAGGCAGAGCGGAAGCATAGGCTGTCCACAGATCCTTTTGAATCTGAGTCAGTGAGTAATACTCACCGGAGAGATCGGACAAAAGTCCGCGCAGAGCCTGTTGGGACTCGGTGCGGGGTTGTCTGATATGGGCGCTATGCTTGCGCAGAACTCCCTTACCTTTCCAGGAACTCGCGACTGAGCCATTAATCCGCCCGGACATACCGGAAACCAAACCGGAATAAGTGATTTTAGTCATGCTAAGCCTCCTTTGGGGTTAAGGGTTGAGAGAGAGAAATAAAAGATAAAGGGCGGTCCCAGCGGGAAACGCTAGGGAAACGCTGAAAAAACAAAAAAACATAAAATGTAATTATAAAGGAAAAAATCAGAAATTGTTTAATTATTAATAAATCTGAGTGTGCTCGCTTTATAAAAGGTTTGTTCACGGCTTGAACTTAAAAAATAGGTGTGGTCAATGTCAAGAAAAAAATGATAAATAACAGAGAAATGTCAAATATTATTGGTTTAGGGTGGCGGGCGGGCAAGCGGAGCGGCGGCCGGATGCCCGGCGGGAACGGAAGACTATAAATGAACTGAAGTGACGAGGCGGGCATCGGCGGGTAAGTGGAGCGTGGTCTTTACTGAGAGCGGCGATAAGAGATGAACCGGCGGAGCGAAGGGGCATCCGGCTATGCCGGTAAAGCCACCTGAGCGCAGGCGGCTGATCTCAAGCCGCGAGCTCTCTTAGGTGGAGCGATGATCGTAGTTCGATGAATTTGAGAACAATAAACGATGATCGCGGAACCGATTCTTAAAGGCTGAGCGGAACTGGCGATTTAGGCCGGAAGCCAGTTTCGCGAAGCCGTAAAACCTAAGGTAAGATCGCAAACATGGCCTTTTAGAATTTACTGCCTGCAGGCCGCGAATGGGGGAGCCCGCGGCCTTTGGTGGAGTTTTAATGGATTTTTCTCTCAGCCCTGGACGCGGTGGGGTCTCTGGCGCTCTGCGCCGAGGGGGAGCCGCCACGTCCTGAGCCCCTAACTCCCATCGGGCGCAAATCTTTTACCCGCGCTACACCGAACCTGCGGTGGCCGTCCGAGTTTACGAGGAATACAAGCCGGCCATCCGCAAAAGAGGGATAAGGGTATAAAGATAAAAATCAGCTAGCGCCCGAAAGGGAAGGGGGCGAAACGGCTGAGAGAATTCTACTCGCATAACTATCCAGAACCGATGCAGGCAGTAATAAAAGGGTGCTGAAACTCTTAAAAGTCAAATTGATCGTCCGCCATAGTCGTTGAGCCTCCCGAAGGGAGACCTACACAACCGACTAATGCCAAAGGCGATCTTTCTTTGTTTGCCGCAAGGCAAACTCTTAAAAGTCAAATTGATCGTCCGCCATAGTCGTTGAGCCTCCCGAAGGGAGACCTACGCAACCGAATATTGCCAAAGGCGATAAATCTTTATTGAATTATTGGGGTTTATCTGAATCTGTGGGTGGTTCATGTTTAAGAAATATCACAAGACTTGTAATTGCGATCTCTAATTTACGCAGAGTTTTGTTTGTTTTAATTAAAAGGAAACAAGAAACAAATATTGGAAATCCCAGGTCTTTAATAAAATTTGAAACGTCTGTAAACATATAACTGATAAATAACCTCGTTGACAATATATATAAAAAGATAAATAAAGTAAAGAGTTAAATAAATAAGGTCTAATGCTGGTGTAACAAAAGTCTTATAAACGTGTATAAACAGACAATGAAAAGTGTATCAATGAAGCGCGAACACGCGACAATTCACGTCAACAATCACGCTCAATGAAGCGCGAACACGCGACAATTCACGTCAATAATCACGCTCAATGAAGCGCGAACACGCGTCAACTCGCGTCAACAATCACGCTCAATGAAGCGCGAACACGCGACAACTCGCGTCACTTCACGCGCTCAATGAAGCGCGAACACGCAACAACTCGCGTCACTTCACGCGCTCAATGAAGCGCGAACACGCAACAACTCGCGTCACTTCACACGCTCAATGAAGCGCGAACACGCAACAACTCGCGTCACTTCACACGCTCAATGAAGCGCGAACACGCGACAACTCGCGTCACTTCACGCGCTCAATGAAGCGCGAACACGCGACAACTCGCGTCACTTCACACGCTCAATGAAGCGCGAACACGCAACAACTCGCGTCACTTCACGCGCTCAATGAATCAATTAAATGTTATTGCATTGAACATAATTATGTATGATGTAACGTGTAAACGTGACATAATTCACTAGCATTCGACTTTAATGAAGTCTTTGATTCACTTCAATTTAATTTGCTATTTTCGTATATGATATATAAAAGATAGAATCTAATGGACGATCATATCGCGGATATTACCGAAATCACCGACGATGCCGGCAGGATCTTTTGTACAGCAGATAAAAGAAATGCTTTTATAAGAAAGGTATTTTGAATAGTCGAAAAGTTTTTCAAGGGTATCGGCTGCTGTATAGCCAACGTATGTAAAGCCAAGGCTGGTGATATAATCAAAAGAGCGGTCTGTGCGGTAGCCTGATGGATATATACTGGTAAAAGGCTTTAGATAAAATTTGATTTTATAGGACCAGGAAAGTCCGGATGTAAAGCCGAATAAAACAGAGTGTTTAAACCAATTCTGTTCTTTAATAAACAAGTAGGGCGGGGGTGGTTTAGTGGTATCCGGCGGAATACTGTCAACTTCGAAATAACAAATCCCAATAGTAAGATTGTTATTAATATTTGCAAGGTTGAAAGAATTAATGCCAGATACCCGACCGGTAGATTCCTGGTTATAACATAAAAAGGATAATTTTTGCTCCGGTGTGAGAGACGCATAAGCTGCGGCTGATTTTGCTAAGAGGTTGGACGAGATATTAAAAACGTCCGATTGTTTAAATGGGCCGGTAATTTTTCTATTTATGAGCCAGGATCCATTACGGCAAAAAAGAGTGCTACCATGATAATTTCCATAATTGAAACAAATACCTGGGGCGGGTGTAATAAGAGCCATGATAAATCAAGGGGTGGATGTCATGGTGCAAACACCAGATAAAACGGCGAACTGCCAGGGAGCCTCACCCTCCTGGCCGAATTTACCAGAAAAAGAAAGGGTGGTAAGATTGTAATAAACCACACGAAAATTAATAATGTCAGTGATAAAAAGATAATCACTATTTAAACAGCAGCGATAAGGATAATCAAACTCGGTGTCACCCGATCCAATACTACCAAAATTCACAATATGAGAAAAAGTAGTATTACCCCAAACGGAAACTCTGTTATTACCATTATCTATGATAAATGTATATTGAGCATTACAACAAATTCCGATAGGATTATCAAAGTCACCATCGCCAGATCCATAATGACCAAATTCAGTAATGAAATCACCATCGGAAGCGACATGCATTTTAAAACGATTATTACCGGTGTCGGTTATATAAAGCTGGGAGTTGTAAATAAAAATTCCACGAGGAAGATTAAAATTATCATCGTCAGAACCATATGAGCCAAAGGTAAAAACAAATGATAAATCAGACTTAAGATGTTTTTTTATTCTGTGATTCTCGGTATCGCAAATATAAAGATAGGTATCATCGCAACATATACCAGTTGGATATTTAAAATTTGAATCTCCCGTACCCTCAGAACCAAACTCAGAAATGAAAGAGAGATCGGTTTTATTAAATTTAACGATCCGATGATTGTAAGTATCTACGACATAAAGATAATCTTCATCAGAACAACAATCATCCGGACCCTGAAAGTAATCAGCGCCAGAGTCCCAGGTTTCAAGATAATTGACAAAAGAACGGGAGGGTGTCTGAAATTTCATAACTTTATTAAATTCACTGTCGATAATAAAGAGTAATGGCTGATATTCGAACGATCCGGATTTAGTAGCTGAAGCGGTGGCGGAATTGGAAGATGTAATTCCATAAGGGGTGATAGATTGGCCGCGGAGTCTGAAAACCTGCCCAGACTGATATTCGGAAGCATCAAAGCAAATCCGGCCGAGATCAGATAAAACAGTCTGACCCATTTTCCAGGTTGGATTATTGGCATTGGAATATCCTACCTGTGGAGAATAATAGCCGGTTACATAGACAGTGGCGCAAGCGGGGGTTCCCCAATAAAACTCAAAGGTATTTTTTTTAAGGGAAAACCGGCCCGAGACATAAACGGGTGTAAATGGCTTATTGTAAAAACAAAGAGCAACATCATAAGCGCAAAGGGCCGGATGTTCGCGGGATAGATTGGCAACATTAACGCTCTGAAATGCATCGGTGCCGGAAAGGGTTGAAGATATTAAAGAGGCAAAATAACTCCATCCGTTCTTATTGGATTCAGAGAGAGAATAATAACAGCCAGCTATAGTGGAATTGATACCTTTTATCAGGGATGATTTGGCAGAAACAACTGAGGACTTATAAGGTGTTTTGCGGATAGTGATTGAATCTTTCCATCCTTGAAAGGTATTGCCAGAAATAGTTCCTTTTATAGAAGTGATAAGTGCGCTGGGAATAATTTTGGCCATGATTAAACAGAGACGATAGGAATTGAATGAGTTAACGGGGAAACTCTACCATGTGTATCGATGCTATTTAGTCTAAAATAAAGCCTGGTATTGGTCGGCCAGGGCGAATCAAAAACGATGTGATTAAAATCAGATCGGACTGTTTCAATGAATCGATATGAGGGGCGATAGCCAACTGTAGGACAAAGACCAAAATCAGGATGAACACGGCAAAAGCCCTTGTGGAGACGGTAATGAGCTGTAATATAGACCGAAGACAAAAAGGGTGAAGTCCAGGACAAACAAAATAAAGTAGAGGAAACCTGAACAACTGAAAAGTTCTTGGGAAAAGTCGGAGTGCCCGGGCGTTTGGGAGGGTCAAGAAAATAGGTAAGATCGGAGTGAGAGGCGTTTAAGAGCCGGGAATTAAAAGAAACAAAAAGGTGTCGTCCATGCCAACTATTAGCCTTGAGAGAAGAAAGTTTCATCCATAAATCTTGATAAGATGGCTGTAAAGAAGCCCAGAGAATTGAGCAAAAACAAAGATTAGCCCTGATCTGCATTTGACGATAGGTATTTGGTTGGGTAACTGATATTGGAGATGATTTGATATAATTGATAGGGCCGACCGACGAGTAGACAGTGGAGCCAAGGGTACCGCGAATATCAGAAATAAGAGCGCTAAATCTTATTTTAGCCAAAATCAGCCTTTGAACTCAATAAAATTTACTTTTGAAATATAGTCGAAAACTCTCGAGATATAATCAAAGTAGTAATGGCCTTCAGGAATAGAATCAAGGCATTTCTGGAGGTGGTCGATAGCCATATTGACATATCTCAAACCAAGTTCTTTGTGAGCAAGAAAGAATTTAGGATCTAGATCGACACATTTAGCAAGGTGATAGATCCCGGCCGGGATGTCATTGTTTTCAAAATAATGAAAAGAAAGGTGAAAGAATGTAGACGGATCGGTTGGGTGATTGACTGCCTGGCCTTTGAGAATTGAAAGATAAAGGGAAGATTTTTTCGATTTGATAGATTGATCTTCCAAAAATCCGAAATGTTTGATGGGAATAGGTGAAGGGACTATTGCAAGATGGTTTACGCGAACCGATTCGGAAACAGATTCATGGATGGGATGGGTAAAATAAATCTTGTCGGTATTCCGGATAAGCCTGACGTTATCGGAAAAAATGACAGTGCCATTGGGCTGATAGTTCCAGACAATGAAAAGATAGCCGTCAACATCCCGAAGGGTCATCTGAGAAATCTGAGAAAAATCAGAGTATGAGATAACTTCATCAGTGTCGAGGAAAAGGATCCATTTTGTCTTGATAAGGCTTTTGAGCTTGTTACGGAGGCGTGAGAAATCATATCTAAACTTCGTCTGGTAGTAATTGGCGTTGAAAATCGTGCAAATGTCAGCGATTTCAGGGCTTTTCCCGGTGTGTAAAACGTGAATTTCACTGAAAAATGAAGTGTGATTATAAAGACAATTAAAAAGTTTTTGTCCGTTGTCATCAGTCAGAATAGCAAGGGAAATAGTATTATCCGGATTATACTCGGCCAGTAGAATTTCAGAGGTTGTCAAGTGTTTATATCCAAATGGGCCAATATTGGGCTGAAAAGGATCTGAATCGATCGAATTATAGAAATCTGACTTGGCTTTACGAATATCGGAATTGATATATCCGAGATGTAAAATAGGCTGGCTGGTATGGCGGGTGTTCACCGGAGAA